>Ga0129308_1001151_pt1 | contig 30008 bp, 30 predicted proteins | sample L827metagenome_FD_94440 | JGI IMG/M metagenome (GOLD analysis project Ga0129308, IMG submission 94440) | Ring-tailed lemur group fecal microbial communities from Wisconsin, USA - L827 metagenome | ecosystem: Host-associated > Mammals > Digestive system > Large intestine > Fecal | place: USA...
CAGTTCACGATGAGGATTACAGGAATGCCAAGTATGAGAATGACCTGAAGGTATCCAAACTGAAGAATAGATCCGAGTCGTTTCAGATTCCATCTCCAGATAATATAAGGAACATCTCGGGATGGGTGAGGAATCCGATAGTCAATCAGAGTGATGAATTGATCGGAATGGCTTCTGTTCGTGATATGGAGGATTCCATAGAGGTCGTTCTGCTTCAGAAGCGGTCTGACGGCCTTCATTTTCTTCCTTGGATTCGTGATGGGGAGATGGTCGATCCAGATGATTTCGATGATGAGGTGGCATTCGATTTGGCAGGATGCACGATCAGGTTGCCTCATCGTCTGACTGTTGGTGATAGGTTGGGACGGGTCATAAGGGAATTGGAGGGAAGGGCATCCGATGTCCCGGGCATCCTGATGAGGATCACACGGAATTCGGATCGTATGATCCTGGCATTGGACGAGGATTTGATGACGGAATTAATCGGTTTTAAGTTGAGATACAGTAGAGACAGGGGGTTGGAGATTGTCGGATGAAAGGGAATACAATCTGTTGGATGAGAAATGGATCCGTGTGATCACTTCGGATGACAGGGTGGAGATGGTTAGTCTGGAAGAAGCATTCCGTGAATCCCGTAGAATAAAGCAGCTATACGGAGATACTGCCCCACAGGATGCATCTATACTCCGCCTCATGTTGGCGATCATGTACTGTGTCTACCTCCGTGACGATCTAAAGGGTGTCAGGGCGAAGATGGAATGTGGTCAGGATGCCATGGACCTGTGGTCGGAGTTGTGGAATAACAACGATCTGGATTCCGATGCGATATGTGATTATCTGGAGGGTAACAGGGATGGATTCTATCTATTCCATCCCACAAGGCCGTTCTACCAGACGCCTATGGAAGGAGGTACTTCTTTTCCAGCATTCAAGTTCAATGGATCCCTGTCCCAAAGTAAGAATAAAGTCCGTTTGTTCTCACATCTTTCTGGTGATTCTAAAGATAAGATGGATTATGCGGATGCGTCCAGGTGGACGGTTTATTCCATATCATATGATGACTGTTCGGCAAAGGGCCCTTCTCCTAAAAAATCCTGGGTCGGAAGTATCGGTATGGTCATCATAGAGGGGGACAACCTTTTTGAGACCCTGATGTTGAACTTCCCACTTGCCGACCATCGTGGGGAACTGTACGAATCGGAGTCTGCACCCTGGGAGATGGATTATGTCCGTCCAGGTATCCTTCAGGAGATCCCCATACCACTCGGTCCCATAGGATTGTTGACGATGCAGTGCCGTCACATCATACTGGAACGTGAGGGTGGGAAAGTAACAGGGGTCAGGATAAAGGCAGGTGCATTCATCGAGGGGAAGGATGCACTGATCGAGAACATGACATCCTGGTATTTGTCCAAAGATGGGACACTCATCCCGAGAAAACACAATCCCTCAAGATCTATCTGGAGGGATTATCAATCCTTATTGCTGAGGGGGACAGAGGATGATGGGAGGACCCGTATTCCCGGAACCGTGATGTGGTTGTCCCAGTTACGTGACAATGACATCCTTCCCCGTATGATGCTGAGGATGAAGGCTGTAGGAATAGAATACGATTCAAATAATTCATCTATATCGGAAATCATAAACGATAACCTCTCCATCAATTCCGAATTATTGTCGGAACTCGGGGTCCAATGGAACAGATTGGTGGACGAGATGGTCCAACTTGCCGATAGTTGCGTTTACCAATACTCCTTGTTGATGGATGAGCTAGCGACATTGGATGGACGTAATGATGTGGAACGTACCGGGGTCAAGGAGAAGGCCAAACAGGAACTCTATTCGAGATTGGATGCGCCTTTCAGGAATTGGATTTCGAAGATCGATCCCGAAACATCCGACCGTGATTCTGAATCGAGGGGATTCAAGACCATGTTGGAGTCTCTATGTATTGGCATCTCCTCAGAGGCCTTGGAGAACTCCACACATCATTCCCGTAACTCACGTGCAAAGAAGGATTCAGACAAGTTGGACAATGCATACATTGCTGTTGATAGATTCAGATCCAAGATTTTCAAGATGACCAGGGGTGAGAAAAGATGACGACTAAACCGGAGATGATACGGGAACACATCGGGAGGAAGATCTGGGAACTCCAGAACAGTCCCGATGCATCAGCACAGTTGGCAAAACTTCGCAGAGGTGTGGGAAAGGTAATGGAGGATTCGCCCGAATCCTGGGCGATCATACTTACCGATCTTCCACAGGAACTATTGGGTAAAGGGAGGGGAGATCAATTCGAACCGAGTGCTTCGGAGAATGCCATTCACGTCTCATTGGGGCTCTTCGCACTCCATTGCAGAGGTAACGATGTGGTCGATGTATCATCAGAGGGGTCTTTCGCCAGAGCATGTCGTCATCTGGTGGATTCTTCTAGGTCGAACGAGGCTGCTGTATCCAGACGCTTCGATGCCATCCTTTCCGCGGATTCATTCGAGGAACTCACATACCATGCACGTGGGATGGTGGCCATGATGGCTTCTTCTTCACCGACCATCGGATTCGACTACAGGTCTTTCGCAGAGGATCTCTACAACATACAGTTCCCGGATGGAAGGAGGAGGACCCTTCTCAGATGGGGACAGGATTTCTATGTAAACCACAACAAACAGTTTTCAGTGAAGGAGGAAAAGGAATGAGCAGAAAAATGTACATCGATGTGAACGTGATCCAGTCCCTACCGCCCAGCTGTGTGAACAGGGATGATACGGGAAGTCCGAAGACCGCATATTATGGGGGCGTCAGGCGCGCACGCGTCTCCTCACAGAGTTGGAAGAAGGCGGTCAGGGACTCATTCAGGGAGAATTTCGACGGATCCGATGTCGCGTACAGGACCATGAAGATCGTGTCCCTGGTATCATCAAGGATAACGGAGTTGGACTCATCCATATCGGAAGAGGATTCACTTGCCAAGGCGAAGGATGTCATCGAGAAGGCAGGAATAACCGTTGCGACGAAGACCAAGAAGAAATCAAAGGGTGAGGCGGATGTTGGATCCGACATTCCCGAGGCTAAGGCCCTCTTCTTCATCAGTTCATTCCAGATCGACAATCTTGCAAGATTGGCTCTCGGAGGAGAATTCTCTAAGAAGGAGGCCCAGGAAGCGATCAACAACGGACATGGCGCAGAGATATCCCTGTTTGGCCGTATGGTCGCCGACGATCCATCGTTGAATGTGGATGCGGCATGTCAGGTGGCCCATGCGATCTCCACACACAGGGTCGACAACGAGTATGACTACTATACAGCCGTTGATGACAGGGCTCCTGAAGACAATGCAGGGGCTGGCATGATCGGTACTATTGAGTTCAATTCCTCCACTATGTACCGCTATGCGACGATCGCGGTGGATTCTCTTCAGAGAAATCTCGGGGACAAGGATACGACGGTGAAGGTCGCGAAGGAGTTCATACATGGATTCGTGATGTCCATGCCCACAGGTAAACAGAACACATTTGCCAACCATACCATGCCCTATGCGGTCTATATTGCAGTACGTGGCGACCGTCCCGTGAATCTTGTGGAGGCCTTCGAATCGCCCATCCTTCCGGACAGAGAATCTGGCGGATACAATGAGCCCTCTGTCAAGAGGATGGCAAAATACGAGTCGGAGATCGAGGGTGATTTCGTATCTACTCCCATTGCAGCATGGGTGATCGGTCAATGTCCCGAGTCCATGGGGACGAAGGCCAGTCTTTCGGCCGCATTGGATGGAATCGAGGAAATGTTGGCGAAGGAGCTATGATCTTATGGGCACTTTGATGCTCAGGCTGGCATCTCCGTTTCAGTCCTGGGGTGTCGACAGTAAATTCAATCATCGTACATCGGGAACGGAGCCCAGCAAGAGCGGGGTCATAGGCATGATCTCTGCTGCCATGGGGCGTTCCCGTGACGATCCAGTTGATGATCTGGTTGCACTCAGGATGGGAGTCCGTCTGGATCAACCCGGAAGGATCGTTAACGATTATCACACAGTACGCTACTCTGACAAGAGGACAGACGTCGACGTTACCAACAGGTCCTATATCTCCGATGCAGTGTTCGTCGTCGGGTTGGAAGGTGAGATGACCCTTCTTGAATCGGTTCAGAGTGCCATACAATCCCCTGAATACCCTTTGTTTCTCGGCAGGAGGTCATGTCCTTTGACAGGGAAGGTCATTCTCGGGATCTATGATTCAGACTTGGAGGAGTCATTGTCAACGGTCGGATGGCAGGCATCCGAATGGTACAGGAGACGTGGCGGTCCGGAGGTCTTCCTGGAAACGGTGATCGAAGGAGATTCGGGATACTATGTCAACGATAATCCCGTTTCATTCTCCCAGAAACGTCGTATGTTCAGTCCTCGCAGGGTCAGTAGGAACCTTCACGGTGTCAGGATAATCAATGCCGATTCCAGATCATTCTCGGAGAGACCTACGGACCATGATGCCTTCTCCGCGGTCAGAGGTGATTGAATGTTCCTGTCACGTGTTGAGCTGAACCCATACCGTCGTGAGACCATGAGGGCCCTTGGATCACCACAGATCATGCATGCTGCCGTTATGGCCTCATTCGATTCGTTCTCCTCAGAACGGTCAGACGAACGTGTTCTCTGGAGGATAGATCGGGTCGGTCCATCCACCTATCTTCTGATACAGAGTGGTGACAGGCCCGACCTCCATCACATAGTCGATCAGTTCGGAAGACCGGATACAGGTCAGACCGGGGATACGATAGACTATGAACCTTTCATATCGGGTATCGAATCCGGACAGACGTGGAGGTTCCGCCTCAGGGCAAATCCTGTCCGCAACGTACCTTCCGGAGAACCGAATGTCCGTGGAAAGATATGTCATCATGTCACATCCGAACAGCAGTTGAAATGGTTGTTGGACCGTTCCGAGGGCCTAGGAGTATCGATGGTGAATGATGGTGTTCCCACTGTATCCATCGTCCAACGTGAGAAGAGAACATTTGATAGGAAAGGATCCAAGGTCACGATCAGCATGGTCACATTCGAAGGGGTGCTGACTGTGGTCGATCGCGACAGGTTCCTCCAATCACTTCGGAACGGTATCGGACGTGCCAAGGCTTATGGTTGCGGCATGATCACCATCGCACGTCCATGATTCCAGGAATGGATAAATCGGGTCTGCAGGAGCTCCCCCGCATATCCGAAAGGTTGTCCTTCGTGTATCTGGAATACTGCCGCGTGGACCGTAATGACGGTGCTATAGAGGCGGTGAACAGGCGCGGAACAATAGATATTCCTGCGGCATCAACAACCGTTCTGATGCTGGGGCCGGGGACCACCGTTACCCATAGGGCGATGGAGCTCATAGGCGATTCCGGATCGACAGCGGTATGGGTGGGTCAGAATGGTGTTCGTTTCTATGCGGGGGGCAAGGCTCTGACCCATACCTCCACACTTCTTCTCGCTCAGGCCAAGGCTGTGACAAATCAACGCCTTCGTCTGGATGTGGCCCGCAGAATGTATCAGATGAGATTCCCAGGGGAGGACGTATCGCACCTCACGATGCAACAGCTCCGTGGCAGGGAAGGGGCCAGGATCCGTGCGGCGTATAAAGCACAGTCCGAGAGGACGGGTGTGGAATGGAACGGACGTTGTTACGATCCAGATGATTACGGTTCATCGGATGCGGTCAACCGTGCATTATCCTCGGCCAATTCCTGCCTATATGGTCTGGTCCATGGAGTCGTCGTTGCCCTGGGTTGTTCACCGGGATTGGGTTTCGTCCACACGGGTCATGAGAGATCGTTCATCTATGATATCGCCGACCTATACAAGACCGAGACTTCAATTCCCGTTGCCTTCGATGTAGCCTCTAGGAAGGATGTACAGGAGGTCGGGAGCCTTGCAAGACGTGGGATGCGTGATGTGATGTCTGAGAAGCACATCATCAAACGTGCTGTCCACGACATACAATATCTCATCAATGGAACTGATGACGATATTGTGGAGACAGACGAGGTCAAATTGTGGAATGGAGGTGGAGAAGATGTTGCTTCCGGCAAGATGTATGGTGGGGGTCAATGATTGTCATTGTTCTTTCCTGTTGTCCTCAATCTTTGAGAGGAGATCTGACCAGATGGTTCTTCGAGATCAGTACCAATGTGTACGTGGGGCGTGTAAGCGCACGTGTCAGGGATGAGGTTTGGGATCGTATCGTTCGGAACTGTGGTGGTGGAAGGGCTGTGATGATCTACGGGGTGGATAATGAACAGAGGTTCGATTTCAGGACACATAACTCCGAGTGGGAACCTGTTGATCTGGATGGGTTGAAGATAATGATGAAGCCCGGTGAATGACTTCTATTATTAACGTTACTTAATTTATATGTAATTGACAGTGATTATAAATAGGGTGACTACAAACGACTTTTCGTTTTAGTGTATTCCCTGCGCACGCAGGGGTGATCCCAGGCGTCTGTAAATTCTGGATGCTCTTTCCATGTATTCCCTGCGCACGCAGGGGTGATCCCGACTCTCCGGGCTGGTATCCCTTTCCGGTACCGTATTCCCTGCGCACGCAGGGGTGATCCTGATATCCCTGCTGTCTCTCTCGATACATGCATGTATTCCCTGCGCACGCAGGGGTGATCCCTGGATTCTTCCACGTGTAAAGGTTTGGTAGATGTATTCCCTGCGCACGCAGGGGTGATCCCGCCGCATCGGCCATCGGTGCCGCCATCGACACGTATTCCCTGCGCACGCAGGGGTGATCCCTGATGCACAGGTTCGGGATATTCGTCAGGCTCGTATTCCCTGCGCACGCAGGGGTGATCCCTCGTGGACGTTCTTGGTCCTGGTCGCCGCGTAGTATTCCCTGCGCACGCAGGGGTGATCCCGGCTCCAAGTTCACGGTGTCCGAGGAGATGAAGTATTCCCTGCGCACGCAGGGGTGATCCCACATGGAGGAGTCCGCAGGTCCGCAGATCGCAGTATTCCCTGCGCACGCAGGGGTGATCCCGGGAAATATCCGGCACACTGCGCCACGGGACTGTATTCCCTGCGCACGCAGGGGTGATCCCGAAGTTGTAACGTGTGAATCCATACGGTAAGGGTATTCCCTGCGCACGCAGGGGTGATCCTAAAAGATGGATGCGGTTGTGATCCGTGTGATTGTATTCCCTGCGCACGCAGGGGTGATCCCAAGAGGCTCGGCGCCCTGCTCCTCGATAGGGAGTATTCCCTGCGCACGCAGGGGTGATCCCAAGCGTAAGGGTGTGTACGCTATCACAGTGCCGTATTCCCTGCGCACGCAGGGGTGATCCCTTGGGTCGGCAATAACATATGAGGTAGATCCGGTATTCCCTGCGCACGCAGGGGTGATCCCGGCCTGCTCCGGGGTGATCTCCATGTCGACCAGTATTCCCTGCGCACGCAGGGGTGATCCCAACTCCACCACGGTCAACATCGTGGACACCACGTATTCCCTGCGCACGCAGGGGTGATCCCTCATGAAGGAGATTCACAGGTTGATTGAAGAGGTATTCCCTGCGCACGCAGGGGTGATCCCAACGAGTTCGGCAAGAAACTTCGCGAACTGCGCGTATTCCCTGCGCACGCAGGGGTGATCCCAACAAAGACTACATGGGCGATTTCGAACAGATGTATTCCCTGCGCACGCAGGGGTGATCCCAACTACGCGTGGGACACGGACAAGGATGGGAAGTATTCCCTGCGCACGCAGGGGTGATCCCAACGGAACCGATGTGGGTGCCGTCACGGTCAAGTATTCCCTGCGCACGCAGGGGTGATCCTCAGAAAGCGGGAGACATCAAGGATTTCGTAGAGTATTCCCTGCACACGCAGGGGTGATCCCTTAACGTACTTCGCCATATTCACCACCCCGAAGTATTCCCTGCACACGCAGGGGTAATCCCCCGCTCATGGCGGACGACGGCTACAACTCCTTGTATTCCCTGCATTTGCAGGGGTGATCCAATCACAGGGGGTACAAAACTGATTGCTGCTGCATTGTCCCTGCACACGCAGGGTTAGGAAGAAGAAACACGTGGTAATATTACAATTTAACAATAATTAATTGTTAAGAGACGTTATTGGATTATTGGGATCAGAGCACTTAATAAGTCTCTGTGAAGTACCTATGTCTCAGACCATCAAGTCACAATGACAGGCTTTCGCGATAGACAAATGTGCGTTCTACAGGGTGACGAAGGATGTCAAAACGCCGAAACTGATGATTGGAGGGGGACGGGATATATGCTATTGTCATCTTCTCATTTTCCTCTGGCATGAAGGCAAAGGAACTGCGTCTGTGCAACATTTCCGATATCGAGATGGGTGAGAAGGCCTGGACAGCCATTGTGCGTCATTCTAAGGGAGAGGCCAAGTACGGCCGTCAGAGACCGGTCTGGATCGATCCCATAGGATATCCATTCCTTGAGAGGTACTTCGAGGCAAGGGCGGAGTATGTCGAGAGGAAGGATCTGTTCACCGATGCGTTGTTCCCCGGTTCCAACAGTGATGGTGGATACATGGCAGGGAACACGATCCGTACCGACAAGGACATCGTGGAGGAGGAGATCGGATACCGTTTCGACCTCCGTACGTGTCGTAGGACCTACGGTCAGCGTCTCATCGACCGCAAGGTCGGTGTGAACAAGGTCAGCAAGGTGTTAGGTCACTGTTCAACTGCCACGACCGAGAAGTACTACTGCACTATGGACGACGGTGATGCGGTAAACGATATCATCGATACGATTCCCGTGAAGGAGGAGGCCCTGACCCGATGAACCCGTAGCTGTTCTGCGGAATCCGTAGCATTGACGTGTGGTTCCGCGGATACAACTGCGGCCCGGGAAAAAACCGGAGATCCGAATTGATTTACACATGGTGACATACGAAACCAGTTAACAAAACCACGAAACCCGTAAAACGTTGGCGAATCCGCGACAGCGATGGCTGAATCACTCTGATTCTCACATTCTACTGTCTGGGTAAAACTAATGGCGAACAGGAGGGGATACGCTAGGCGACTAGCCAGCATGCTCCATTGTTTCGTCATTTCTACCCTGAAAAACAAGTTTAGTATCAAGCGATAGTGCTAGATCGTATTTACGATTTGTTGCATACAATAATGTTGGTTTTCCTAGGTTTGCTTGGATTTCATATTTTTTGATCAGAGGGTCAAACTGATTTCTGGACTTTCAGAGTCCAGCTTAAACGATTTCCGGCCACTGATAAACACTTGGTAACAAGAAAGCAACGAACAAGTAGGATGTGAAAAAATGGCAAACAACAATGCAAATGGCAACGCAGCAATGCAGAGGGAAGTCACGAAGGCGTTCGGATCGGTCTCCACCGGTCAGAACCCTTTCCCTCCCCAGAAGGAGAACGTCATGCTCTTCCGCAAGGACAGGGTATATGCGAGCCTCGACCTCAAGTCAACCTATGACGAGAAGAAGGGTGAGTACAGTGAGCCCGTCCCCAGGCTCACAACCTCCTCCGATGGGGTGTTCTTCAACCTTCCCATGGACTCCGAGTTCCTCAAGGAGTACGCCGCATTCCTGCTGAAACTCTCCCAGGCACTCGAGGGGATCTTTATCGACAACACCGTCGTCAGCGACGACGTGGGCAATGCGAAGAGGATGCTCCAGAAGTACAGGAAGGCTGCCTGAAATGAGGCCCTTCGTCATCGACGTCTACACCTGCAGATGCCCCGACTGCCACAAGAAGGTGAGGATCGAGACCGACTCCCTCGAGGCTGCTCTCAGTCTCATGGGAACCAAGAGCCAATCCCCTGATGTCAGCAGGATCGTCATCTCCAGGCGCCTGGGCGGAACGGACGAGGTATCCAAGATGAAGGTCTGGACCAGAGGTATGGCCGCTTAAGGCCAGCGGGGGAGCATCAACATTCCATCCAATCAAGGATGCTCCCCCGTCTATTCCCCTGCATGATCTCCAGACCTGTTCAAGGAGGATGATTATGGCAAGAAAATACGAGAAATTGTCGCCTTCCGAGGTCTCCCGCATGTTCAACGGGATGTCCCCGCAGAAGGCTACCAATTATTACAGGGCGGTCATGACGAACCCCGATTCTCCTAAGGAGAACATCGATCTCGTCAGACAGTACCGCCAGCAGAATCCCCAGAAGTTCCTCAGCGACGAGGAGATGATGTCCAGACGCAGAAGCGGTGTCTGGATGGTCGAAGGCAACTACGGAAGGGGGTTCGGAAGGAGGAATCGCACATACGACTCGGACGGTTTCTCCTATGACCAGTACGGTAACCGCTACGATGCCTACGGCAACATGACCGGAGGCTACAACGACGGAGGTTCCGAGGCGTTCCGTGGCAACGGGAACCCCAACGGGTTCTCTGATTACTACGGTGCGGCGAACCAGAGGCCCAGGAGGGGTTTCAGGAGACCTATCTCCGAGGAACGTTCCTACGATGAGCTCGGACAGACGCTGATGTCCTTCGGAAGCGATGTCGCCAGGACCAGGTACTTCATGAAGGTCGCTAACAACCCGGAGACCAACCCCGAGACCCTGAACAACCTCGTCAGGTTCAGGAACAACAACCCCCAGATCTTCGCATCCGATGAGGAGGCGAAGGCGAACGGCCCCACCATGAAGCCCCGTCAGGGATTCTGGTCCCAGTTCTGGAAGTCGGAAGATGATTTTTCCGCCATGGAACCCAAGAAGCAGAAGTTCTTCGTCAGGGCCTTCCAGGGGAGGAACCGCGCCAGGAACACCGCCTACGGTCTCCGCGTCATGACCAATCCGGTCACATCCGCAGAGGACAAGAAGGCCATGGCGGAGGTCGTGAATGAGAACCCCGGATTGTTCTTCAAGAGCACCTCCGAGTACAACTACCAGGGGAGGAACTGAGGGATACCATGCGCATCGGATCCCATTCCCCGACAGCATCCGTGCTGACCACCTTGATGGTGATGATGCTGATCTTTGTGTCATCCCCGTTGACGGAGGAGTCCGATGCGGCAACGAAGGAGTTCACCGTCGAGTACACGTTGGATCTCGGGGAGTACTTCGAGGTCGATCTGAACGACATCGCCGACAAGACGTACAAGTACGTCACCGTCGACAAATACACCAGCGATTCCCAGCTCCCCGACGGTCTCTCCAGGAACGGTTCCGTCATCTCCGGTACTCCGACCAAGGTCGGTGATTTCCCGAAGATGGGATACAACCTGAGGGATGCCTACGTGGCTGTGACCTACGACGCACATGTGTCGGTCACGTTCCTCGTGAGGGACATCCCCGAGGAATACAGTGTCACATACGAAGCGGGAATCGGGAACGTGAAGGGACAGAAGGTGTGGAGGGAGACCATCACGGAGGGGACGTACGCGTCCCTTCCCGATGCCGTCCATTCCAACGGAGCATACAGCTTCAGGGGATGGTCGATGTCAAACACCTCCACGGACGTCCTGGATTCCCTGAAGGTCACCTCCGACATCACGCTGTACGCTGTGTGGGAAAGGAACACGGTGAAGATGTCCGATTCATCTGCGACCATCGCAAGGGACCAGACCTCGTCTCTGACGATCTTCTCCGATCCATCCGATGCGAGGCTGTCCATCGTCGATCACGGGGGACTGGAGGAATCCAACGTGAGGATCTCCGGCCATACTCTGAGATTGGATATGACGTCCGTCGACCCGGGAACCTACTACGTCACATTGGAGGCGAACAAGACGGGATACCTGGCGGGACGTTCCACAGTCACCGTCAGCGTGCCGATCTGCATCGTGAAGCCCATCGAGTATGTGCTGAACGAGGGCGATGTGTTCTCGTACACGCCTGTGACCAACCCGACCAACGCCTCAATCTCCCTGGTGGGTGTGCTGCTGGACGGCGCACCCGTCCACGATTCGGGATTGGAGCTCAACGGAGGGACCGTCACGGGCAAGCTCCTGCATAAGGGGACATACGAGATAACCTACAGGGCATCCCTGGAAGGCTATGTCGATGTCACCAACTCGGTGATCGTCTACGTGAACGATCCCTCGGACAACCCCGTCACCGGAGATGTCTCCCTCTCCTCGGTCACGGCCTCTTCAAGGGCATCGGAGCCCAGGGTGTTCGATTTCATCGCCATCGGCGGAGTGAACGTCTCCAACTACGTGTGGTCCGTGGAGGGGATGGTTTTCGCATCATCCTCCCCCACAGCGGTCTACGAGTTCCCCTCGTCCGGCGTGTACAATGTGGAATGCACGGCATACGGAGGTTCCGGGGACAAGGTGACCTTGGAGATCACCGTGGTCTGCACCGACAACCGCCACAGGGATGCCGCCTGGTCCGATACGGAGTACTCGTACATCGTGCAGGGTCGGACGGACGTGACCTTCCCCGATGACTCGTTCCTTTCAGTGACGAGGGACGAGATCGGAGGTTCGGTGTTCACCGTGATCTCAGGCACACCCTCGGGATCCGATATCGGCAAGGTGTTCCCGATCACCGTCGGTGATGACTCTTGGACCGTTTCCGTCTACCAGAAGGAGACGGTCCCGCCGAAGGCATCGTTCACTGTCTCGGTGACAGGCGACGGATACTCCGTGAAAGCGGAGTTCACCGGTTCGGCGGCATCCTTCCACAGGTTCGACTTCGACAACGATGGGCAATACGAGGACGGCGACACATTCACCTACTCCAAGCCCGGGAGGTACGTCGTCTCATGCATGGCATCGAACAACCTGTCCGATGTCATCGCCTCGATGCACATCGACATCGACTATGCACCGTCGGAGTCCACGGACCTCTCCGGTCTCACGGACTTCGTCATCGGGATGAACGAGAGATTGTACATCGAGATCTCCCTGGTCGAGGGTGACGAACTGCAGGTCTCAGGATCCGCTTCGGACTTCGTGGTCGTCGACGGGAACATCCTCCGCATCTCCCCCACCGAGAAGGGGATCTATGAACTGGTGGTGACGGCACTCCATTCAGACGGGATTTCGGATTCCGTCACAGTGGAGGTGAAGGTCACGGGTCCCGACGATCCCGTTGCAGATGAAGACGGCCAGGATTATCTCCTTGTGATCGTCCTGTTCGCGATATCGGTCTCGACGGTGTTCGCCGTGGTGATCTTCGACATGCACTCCGGAAAAGTGTCCGCATGGTTCTCCTCCCGCTTCGGAAAGAGGAACATGACAACAAACAACAGGAACAACAGAAACCGCAGGACCGGTGACAACAGGGGAGGGATGAGATGAGCGACATCACCATTCCCGTCGAGACGGTTTGGGACATCGTCGCCAACGCACTCGACGACCCCTGGTTCTGGTTCATGGCGGTGGGAGGGATGGTCTCAGCATCCCTCCTGCTGAGATACCTTCACAGGAGGGCCTACCGATGCCGATACCCGCGATCGTCTCGGGCGTGATCTCCGTCCTCGGATGGATAGGCATCGACATCGCCATCGACCGCATCTTCGGGGATTCCGCCACCTACGTCCAGGGTATGGATTTCCCGACGTTCATCGGATCGTACTGGCTTCCACTCCTCCTGCTTCTGACGATCGGGACCGTGTGCATCTGGTACGCGATCCCACCGAACAACGGCCGCAGCCGCCGTATCTGAGGCTGCGAACATCCAAGATACCATGAAAACGAGCATATCATCAGCGATAGCTATCGCGGTCATCGCCGTGTCCCTGATGGCATCCATCCCGTTCATCGACGGTTCCGATGCCATGGGGGAGGACCTCTCCTCCGAGTACGGCGAGGCAAGCGATATCAGCATCGCCCCCGGGTTCGAGTGGCGTTACACCCCCACCTTCCCCGAGGACCTCACGGAATTCGTGAGCATTTCATTGCAGGTGAACGATAACTCGATCGGAACCGTCAACGGCGGTACCGTCGTCGTCTCCATTCCGAACAACGCCGTTGTGGGAACGGTCTACAACGTCGTCATCAAAGCTTCGATGACGTCCCCCGTCGAACAGACCGCATATCAGTATGTCAGGTTCACGGTCGTGAACGGTCTGTCCGTCTCCGGAACGATCAACGACATCATCGCCGGAACCCCGGTTAATTTCACACCGCAGGGTTCCTCTGACATGGGAACCGTCACCTGGACAGTCAAGTCCGGAACACAGCTTCCCGACGGACTCGAGCTGACCGATGGAAAGGTCATCGGGACACCCACCGGTATCGGAGAACAGACAGTCTCCCTGACCGCGAGGTGCAACGGACAGGAGTCCGATCTTGTCGTCTCCTTCACAGTGTACAGCAGGATCGTCGGAGACTCTGACGAGACCATCAGTTCCTACGGAAAGGCGGTCTCCTCAAGACCCATAACCAACCCCGCCGACATCGGTGTAACCTGGGCGGTCACTTCGGGAGAACTTCCCGAGGGATTCTCTCTGGATCCTGTCACCGGGGTCGTCAGCGGACAGTCCACTGCCGTCAGGTCCACGACAGTGACCATCACGGGGACATCCGCCCACGGACCTTCCCAGACCACAACTAAGAACATCACCATCAACTCCGAATCCGAGCTGGTCCTCACAGGTGGAAACAGCATCCTGACCTACAAGGGCAACGGCTCTGCGGTCACATCCTCGATCACACCCACCACAACCTCCCAGATCACCTGGTCCGTATCGGGATACGCCGGAGCGACCGTCTCCGATGGGACCGTTTCCGTCATCAACCCTGCGACAGCCGGAATGGGACAGAAACTGACCGTCACGGCCTCCACGGAGTACGGACAGACCAAGACCATCGATATCGTATTGGATGTCGAGGACACCCTGTCGATCACGGGAACCGCTTCTATGAACGCGGTAGCAGGCGAGAGCAAGGCATCCGACGCATTCACCGTCAACGGTGGATCCGGAAACGTCATCACCGCATCCTGCGGAACCGTCGGCCCCACCGTGTCCATCGAGGATGACAGGCTGGTCTTCAACTCGGCATCCCCGTTGAAGGACTGCCAGGTCACCATCACCGTGACTTCCGCAGCAGGTCAGGTTTCCGAGATGACCGTCGAGGTCGATGTCTACAACGTCCTGGTCTTCCAGTCCCAGCCCACCGGAGGGGCGATCATCTACCCGATGTGATCCCCATGACCGAAAACAGACTTCCCACAGTGCTCTTCGCGTTCCTCGCGGTATGCCTTGCAGCACTGTCGGGGGTCTCCCTTCTCTCAGAGGAGACGGACGCCCTCGGCACACTCACCGGAGGGGACAACAAGGGTACGGAGGAGAATCCCTACACCGAGGTCAACTGCAACTACAACGACCTCCGCGGGTCCTTCGCATTCGATACCTTCCATGTCTACTATGTGGAACTGGGTTCGAAGTTCACCATAAAGGGATTGGACCCGAACAACGAGTTCCACAACTACGACAGCGACCACATGGTCCTGTCCCTCGTGGGAGGCGTATGGACCTCCGGCGATCTGCGCGGGTTCTTCTACAACACCGGCGAATGTCTCGTCGGGATCGGGGAGGACTACGTCATCGCCTTCGAAGTGGTCTGCAACAACACCACCAAGATCCAGTCCATCTCCGTCACAGGGGCATCCTCGGGAACGTACACAACTGGATACAATCCTGACGGGACGAACAGCGAACGCGGTCTCCAGATCTCAACGAAACCCTCGTACAACGCGAATCCCGCTCCGACCACATCCGTGAAGATCCAACAGACATCCGGATGGGATGTCGTCACCTTCAGACAGGGCATCTCCGCTTCAGGCCTGGTGCCGTATCTGCACTTCACACCCATCGGTACCGGAACAGCGACCTTTAAGATCACCGCGACCGACGGAGGAGGTGCCTCGACCACGTTGACCGTTGCAGTCAACGAGACCACCTATGGTAAGTTGAACTTCAACGCCAACGGAGGAACCGGTGCCCCTGCGCAGATGGAGGACGACACCTACACGGGGACGTTCTACTACTGGATCCCCGAGGAGGAACCCACACGTTCAGGATACACCTTCCTGGGATGGTCCGAGGACCGCTACGCAACCACGGCCGATTACAGGTACGACGACGGCACCACGACCCTGGATGACAGGTTCAGGACCACATCGACCAACGCGACGCTGTATGCCATCTGGGAACAGAACCTCTCGACATACCATTCAAGATTGATCTACGATGCCAACGGCGGTTCAGGTGCACCCTCCGAACAGAGCGCGAGCATCACCGCCCCGACCCCGTCCGGATCGAAATCGTTTGTCATCACGACAAACGCTCCCGTCCGTTCGGGATTCGAGTTCCTCGGTTGGTCCATCGACAGGGATGCAACGGGTGCGCAGTATTCCCCGGGGGATTCGGTCAGCGTCGCCTACGGTTCCTCGCTGACGCTGTACGCGGTATGGCAGCAGGCCGAGATCACCGTCTCCGGAACCCCGAACACCCATGGTATCGTGGGAACGACATGGAGGTACACCCCCGACCTGAGCACATCGGGCTGTTCACTCTCGGTCACGGGAGCGGATTGGCTCGTCGTCTCGGGCGATTCCGTCACGGGAACCCCCGTTTCTCCCGGAACCTACAACATCACCATAACCGCAACGAAGACAGGCTACACTGCAGGATCCCAGAGTTTCTCGGTCACGATCCTGTCCAACCTGTCCTTCCAGTCATCCCCGACAGGAGGTGCGATAATCTATGCCAAGTAAGGATCTGATAATGACAGCGATAGCTCTCGTAGCTATCTCATCGGCGTTCATCCTCGCCCCTGTACAGGGATTGGATGCAGCCGAAGCATACGATAAGGACTACGGCACGTTCTACAGCTACACGTTGCAGTTCGTGTTCGACGGGTCCGACGCGGAGTCCATTGAATGGGACTTCGGAGACGGTTCCCCCGTATCGACGGAATGGAACCCCTCACACACCTACACCGACAAGGGCGAGTACATCGTCACACAGACCACCAGGAACTCCTATGAAGGGGGCTCCACAACAGTAGAGCATTACCGCGTGAACATCGCGGGATTCCCTGTGATCACCTTCGACAGCAACGGAGGTTCCTCCGTTCCATCCATCCAGCAGACCGCCTACAAGGTCACCGCGACAGAACCCCAGAGGCCCACCCGTTCCGGATACGACTTCGCCGGTTGGTTCACCGATCCAGAGCTCACCGCACCGATGGACTGGTCCTCCGAGATCAGGTCCTCGATGACACTGTATGCCAAATGGACCGAGGACTCAGGGACCGTAGATCCCGAGGATCCCGTCATGGTCAGACTGACCTTCGATGTCTCCGGAGGTTCCGTTGCGATCGATGACGAAACCATCGAATCGGGAACGGCATTCATCGTCCCCGACTACATCGGTTCCAAGGACGGTTTCAGGTTCAAGGGTTGGGATGTGAACGGAGATCTCCTGACATCCGGCGAGAGGATCACCGTCGTGAACGACACACTCTTCACCGCGGTATGGGAGAAGGTCGACACACCCGTCGATCCCGAGGAACCCGACGAACCCGGAAAGGAGATCGGAGACATCCCGTGGCATGTCGTCGTCATCCTGATCATCGCCATCCTGTTCGTCGTCGGACTCTGTATCCACCACTACAACCACCACAGAGGAGGCTTCTGAGATGTCCATCTGGAGCGGTCTCGGAAAGGCATTGAAGTCCCTCTTCAAGGGTGGAGGAGCTGCCGCAGGTGGTTCTGCCGCAGCCGGAGCTGTGGCCAACGGGGGGAAGATCATCCTGACCTGGGGCAACACTTTCAAAGTAGCAGTGGTCGGGGCGTTCTCCTACCTGTTCCTAACGGGTGGAGCGTCCAATGTCGTCTCGACAGCTCTCGGCATCCCAGAGGGTGTTGCCCAGGTCCTGATCATCCTGCTGTTCGTGGTGTTCCTGTTCTTCGCCGTAAGGTATCTTGTCAACTACGCAAGGGATCACATCGGATTGAAGAAGGAATATCTCGAAGAACCGATCTTCCAGAGGAACATCCGTAGCGATCTCCGTCCCGGCGACATCCCCGAGAACGGCAACCCCTACTGCAACGACCGCTCCTATGACATCCGCAACCATGCGGACCGTTCCCGGATCGACAACGTCCACCGCAACGACAGGTGGCCGGACATGAACGACCATTGGAACGGAGGTGACAGGAGATGATGCTCATACCTCTGATGAGTGGTATCCTGAACGGATTCTTCATCCTCGACCTGATCGTCACATTGGGAACAGGGGATTCGTTGGCATCGCTGCTCGTGGACTACACCGGCAACAGTGTTGCCCAGGCCGTCATCGCCAACATCCCCACCGACCCGGTGATGTTCTGGATCCTCGCGGGATTCATCCTCACCGCGGTGTGCGCGATAGAGTGTCTGTTGATCTACATCGCCTTCTATTCGGATGTCAGCGAGTACAGGAGACTGAAGGAGGCGTCCAGATGAACATCCCGAGGATCGTCGTCGGTCTGGGGATGCTGGTCGTTTCCGCATGGGCGGTACCCCTGCTATCCGATGTGATCGGACTCAGTCCCACCCTGTCCTTCGCAACGTTCGGGAGCATCGTCTGCTTCGCGGCAGGCATCCTGTTCCATTCGGGGGTGAGCGAACGTCCCCGTTGGTGATCGTCGTGATGGCCATTGTGGCATACATGGGATTCAGATGGTCGTTCGGATACCATCTCAGAAAGGCACAGACGCAGGTGGCCGATGTACTCTGAGGAACAGCGGATGACATCCGAACAGGATGCCCAATACATCCCCGATGCCGCCATCCCCCAACCGAGGGGGAGGATCCGGTCCCGCATCGTCCTGACGATAGCTGTGGCCACGTGCGCCATCGGTTCCGTCTACATGGCCTGGTCCATGATCGGGACCGACGAGGTCATTCGTCTGCTGGAGGAGTACTGGCCCGTTCTCATCGCACCGATCGTCGGCATCATCGCAGGGAGGTCGGTGGTCCGCACCATGTACAGACCTTCCGGGAGGATACTCGTTCATCTGGATGTGGAGAACCACATCCTCCGTGCGGTGTTCGTTCCGGAGGACATGATGAGGATGATGGAGCAGACCGGGAACAACGTCCTCTACCACACCATGGGCGGGATCCCCGTCTACCTGGTCGAGAACCTCGATCTCATCAACGGCAGGATAGACTACGGATGGATCCATACCGAGAACGCACTCAGTGTGATGACACGCGAGGACGCATACCGCAGATGGTACTCGACGCTCAACCTGGTCCTCAGGGAGAACCTCGAGCTCATGGTCCATCCGAAGGTCATCGCCCTCGGATACGCGAGGAAGGAGCTCAGGGACCACCTGGACAAGATCTCCGCCGCCCTCGGTCTGACGGATGCGGATTACGATCCGCACGATGCGGACGAGTCCATCCCGGAGGACTACCTCGATCTCACGGAGAACCCGAGGAACGGCAACCGCGGGAACGGGAACAGGTCACGGAACGGAAGCCGTGATAACGGAGGTGACCGCGATGGGGGAGAGTGAGGCCATCGACTACATCTCGGGGATGGAGCACGGTGTGATCATCGCTGTCGGGAGCGGGAAGCAGGGCAAGTCCTGTTCCCTCCACTCCCTCATCGACCTGTGCTGGCCGCACCGTCCCGTGTACATGCTGGATCCGATGGAGTACGACATCTCCATGTTCCCCGGATACCGCAGGGTCTCCGACCCCAACGATATCCCCGTGGGTTCCGTCGCGGTGATCGAGGATGTGAACAGGGTGTTCCACTCCCGCGGTTCCGGGAAGGATGCGACGCTGCAGCGTTGGCTCGGGATCATCTCCCACAAGTCGACGGTGGTGTGCATCACGACCCAGTCCATGGCGGGGACGGACATCGAGTTCGTCAGGTCGCAGGACGCGGTGGTGATGTGCAAGCGCATGCATTCGGAGGACCTCGCATTCGAGAGACCCGAGTTCAGGATGAACCAGGCCCTGGCCAACATCTGGATCGAGAGGGCCGTTGGGAACAACCCCTTCCTCGATCCCAGGTCATGGTGCTTCTTCCCCCGTTTCAACGAGTGCGTGTCGATCCCCAAGGTCCCCTGGTGGACCTACAGCAACAGCCACATGCTCAGGGATGTGAGGGCATGACCGTCAACATCTCCACCGATTCGGAAACGGACAGGCTGGTCTCCCTCAGGGCATCATCCCAGGTGCCCCTTCCGAGGGAGATAGCGCTCTGCGAACCCCGGGACGCGAGGAGGTACTTCAACCGTCTGGCGTTCTACGAGGCCTTCGGCCTCTCGGAGCATCCCCTCGTGGAGCTGATGAACAGACGCACCCTCGATGCCGCGATGGCTTCTGCGGTCAGCAGGGCGTCGCATGCAGACCGTGTCACACACTACAGCGCTTGGCTTGGTCGGGACGCGGTCAGGGTGGTCGCTCTCCACCGTCCGTCCCGGGACGATCCCGAGGCGGACGACCGGAGGGAGGACGCCGGGGGTGGCACTCAGACCTGGTGATGTCGCTCGTGGAGCCGAGGCCGCAAGGCCGAAGGCGGAACTAAACAGGCCCGCCGGGGCGCTCGTCCGCAAGGACAAGCCCCGCGGGCCGTCTTCCGCGTCCCGGACGCACTTTCAGAACACTTGGATCAGCGGAGGCTCCCGACAAATCCTCCGCAAGGAAAGACATGACAACATTGGAAGATTTCGACAGCAGGCAGTTCGGCCTGGACATGAGGATACTCGAGCGCAGCCTCTCCAGATCGGCCCTCAAATACAGGGCTGAGGAGAACGCACTCGTCGCGCACAGGGTCACATCGTATGTCAAGTCACTTCCGGTCGACGACCCCCGTATCCCTCTGTATCCTGCCATATCGTACCATCAATTAACCGATGGCCCCGAAGAGCAGGATGCACCTCTCAGGATCGTTCAGGATATCTCCCAGGACCTTCCTCAGGATATCTCTCGGAACATTCCCCGGGAAGTCCATAAGGATGTTTCCCTCGGATCCCTCGGCGGTGCTTCACCGACGGATGCAGGGTCCACCATCAACCTATCGCCCGAGCTTCTGAGGACCATCCCCGGCTTCGATGTGGACTCCTTCCTGACATCTGACAAGCTGTTCATCGCATGGTCCCTCCCCGCTCACGACCTCACACGTCCAGATAGGAAGGGCTGTGGCTTCATCAGATCGAAGGACGGGACCCCGGTGTACACCGCATGCCCTCACGACCACGATCACTTCCTGAAGGCCAAGAGGGCCCACTGCTGGTCCCTCCATTGTCCCGACTGCATGAACGACACCGCCCTCAGGAACGGCGCCCGCACGCAGGACAGGTTCGACGAGTACATCGCCCTGACCAGGAAGGAAACGGGTTCCGAGCCAAGGGTGTCGCACTTCGTCGTGTCCCCTCCGCAGGAGATGATGAAGGTCGCCATGCAGACCTACGGTTCATACGATGCGGTCGTCAGGTACATCGAATCACAGCTGATCTCATGCGGAGGCCTCGGAGGGGATATGATCTTCCATCCCTGGAGACAGCGCGCGGACAGGTGGGAACTGTCCCCGCACTTCCACTGCCTCCTCTTCGGTTTCATCGACACCAGGAGGTTCCTCAGGGAGAACCCCGGTTGGATCATCAAGAAGATACACGCAAGGGAGAGGATCAGGAGCATAAGGCACACCATGGGCTACCTCCAAACGCACTGCGGTCTGGCCAGGATAGAGGTCAACCCCGATTCCGTCGATTGGGAATCCAGGATCCTATCCCACTTCATCCCCGGATTCTCGACGGGGAAGAGCATCCCCTTCACCGACCAGGACTACGAACTGATGTCCCACGGCAAGGGCAGGATGGTCGGGGACATCTCCGACATGGATTGGGTGCAATGGACCATGGACCCCCTCGGGACCGACCTCCACCACCGTTACTGGGGTGCCCTGGCATCGAAGAGCATCGTGAAGGTTGACAGCTACAGGCAGTACAGGATACGCGTCTGCAGGGAGTGCGGATGCCATCTCAGGACCTACGACGGCTTCGGGGACCAATGCGGTGACCATGTCAGGTACATCGTGGACAACCCGGTGGTATGCTTCGCACGCAACGCACCAGCGGTCCGCGGCTTCTTCCTCCGCTTCAAATCGACGCTGCGCGACAACGGGATGGATGCAGGCGACCTGGCGGCGATGATTCCCGTCGCGGTATCGCCGAGGGAGTACAGGGACGACGGACCCGACCTGATCATGGACGGGCCCTTCGAGGAACCCGACGAGTTCTTCCTCGAGCGCCAGAGGAAGGCCACGATGCCGTCCGATTGACATCCGATCGATCAGCGGACGCTCTGTCCGTCGGAGGGTACGGACCACAAAAGCAAAGTTGAACGAACAGGCCACGGGGACCCATCCCCGCCCCGGCCCCGTCCGGGTGAACAACCGGCCAACATATGCAGACAAGAGCAATAGTAAGAATGGATGAGGAACAGACAGGGGACGTCGACCCCACCGGGGCGTACATCACCATGGAGAACGGTGTCGTAGACCGCCAGAGATCCGGATTCATCAACGGGATCCCCGACAGTATCGACGAGGACGATCCCATCTCCTTCGAGGAATGCGACGACGTCATCGCCACCGTGCTGGAGATGGCGGATTGGGATCCCGAGAGGGCCGTGGACCTGATGATGTACGGCGCGGCCATTTTCGCGGTCGAATGCATCCCATCGGAGGATATGCGCGGGATGGTGTTGGACTCCATGACGGCATCCCTCGGAAGGGCGTTCGCGGTGTACTCGTCACTGAAGATCGGACCAAAGGAATGCCTCTATGAACCCATCGACTTCGACCATGAGGATGGATGTGGCCGGTGGGGTCCCGGCAACAACTTCCATGGGGGTGCATGAGTTGACATCCGTCCCTGACCCCGGGGACGGGGGGTATCCCCTCACCCCCACCTTCCCCCGTAGCAAGAGGCCACAGGGTTGGGTGTACATCCGCCCGATCACGGGAAGGACCGTCCGCAGGATCACACCCGGATACCTGAACCAGAGGATGCCGTCGTCGAACACCATCGCGATGAACCAGAACTATGTGGAGAAGATACTCGGTAACCCCAGGACCCCCAGGGAGAACAGGGAGGCGGTGATCGGCTACATCCTCGACAACCCCTCCAAGTTCACCCCTCTGGCAGATGAAACAGACGATCCGGAGCACAACGAATGGGCCCGCAAGAAGAACGGGAATGCGAAGCACGGATTCATGCGGGAATTCAGAAGAAGATACTCAGAATGATCGGAAAACGCGTGGGACATACACACCTCGTATTTGAATTCGCGCGTGCGCGCGTGCGCGTATTATTGAATTATATTAAATATGGCTACTAACTTTCAGAAATCAGTCGTTTTCCATCAAAAACGACCCGAACACAGGAGGATGTAAAACAATATGATGAAACGTGGAACCAACAAACATCAAGACAACCGTACCAAAGCTCCTTTCTGTAGGAGGACTGTTCTTTGAAAGATATCTTCGATGAGGTAAGGGACCTCCTTCCTCCCGATGATGGGAATATGGACCCCGGGGTAATTCAGGTCCATGAATGCATCGACAGTCTGGGAAAGACGTTCGGACTTAGCCCTTCGCAGATAATAGCCGGATCGATAGATCTGTTGTCCAGCAAAGCCGTGGAGACGAAAGTCCCGGATGCTGACGATCGCGAAAGGATCACCTCTGAACTTTCCAACAGACTTCTGGATGTTTTGAAGAACTTCAGATACACCAGCTGAGGTACGAAAAATCCGTATCGGCCCCCCGTCAAGTAAGAATCGTATCGCTCATCAATGCTATCGGATCCAATAATAAAAATCATCACAATACATCATCCGTTCAGATTCATACAGTACATACAGACCGTATCGAATTAAACAATCACAATCCACCGAGATATACGAACAAGGGGGCCATTACGGAAAAACAGGGGCCCGGATCCACCGGGTCCCATTCTTTCATTTTTCGATGATGTCCAAATATATTAGTCCCTATAATCGATACATACACTATGGTTAATGAGAACAAGGTCGTTGTTGATGATTTCGACATCGATCGTTGTCACAGGGCAGCGAAAAACGGAGATGCAAATGCCCAATTTGAGCTTGCTGAATCTTTCTATTATGGAAAAGGTGTCAAACAGTCGTATACCAAGGCGGTAAAGTGGTATAGGCTTGCTGCCGATCAGGGTAACGCCCGTGCTCAATGCAGTCTCGGGATCATATATAAGTGTGGCATAGGTGTCAAGCAATCTGATGAGGAGGCATTCAGATGGTATTGGCTTTCTGCGAATCAGGGTAACGCCCTTGCTCAATGCAATCTTGGATCGATGTTCTACAATGGTCAAGGTGTTGAACAATCATACGAAGTTGCAGTCAAGTGGTTCAGACTGTCTGCGGATCAGGGGCTTGCCATTGCACAATATAACCTTGGGGTTATGTATGATAACGGTTGGGGTGTCGAGCAATCATATGAGGAAGCTGTGAAATGGTACAGATTGGCTGCCGATCAGGGATATGCCCATGCTCAAAATGATCTTGGATACATGTATGATAATGGTTGGGGTGTCGAGCAATCTAATGAGGATGCAGTTAAATGGTACACGCTTTCTGCCGAACAGGGCTATGTCTTTGCACAGTCCAACCTTGGACATATGTATCATTATGGTCGGGGTGTTGAGCAATCAGATGAGGAAGCTTTGAAGTGGAATATGTTGGCTGCCGAACAGGGCGATTCCTGTTCACAATACAATCTTGGATCGACGTACTATAATGGTCAAGGTGTTCAGCAATCGTATGAAGAGGCATTCAGGTGGTTCAGATTGGCCGCGGACCAAGGGGATGCAAATGCACAATACAACCTTGGATATATGTACGAGTATGGCGAAGGTGTCGAGCAATCTTATGAGGAGGCAGCTAAATGGTATAGGTTGGTCGCGGACCAAGGAAATGCAGATGCACAATGCAATCTCGGGTACATGTATCATTACGGCAAGGGAGTGGAGCAATCTTATGAAGATGCTGTGAAATGGTACAAGCTTTCAGCCGAACAGGGCAATGCCTATGCTCAACATAACCTTGAAGACTTGTACAAACTAGGCAACGATGTCCAGTATCTTGATGATGACGACGCGGAATGGTATGAAGAATTAGATTTTGAGTTGGATTATCATTCGGAAGTTACAGTTAACAAGATGTTGTCTGAAAAATACGATAAGGCCGATGATCAGGAGTCTTCGAATATCGATGGTGGTCAATCCTATTACGAACTGGGTCAGAAATACATATCCGGAAATGGGGTGGAACAATCATACAAAGAAGCACTGAAGTGTTATAGACTGGCTGCTGAACAAGGTCATGAACGCGCACAATTCAATTTAGGATATTTGTACGATACCGGCAGGGTTGTCAAACAATCTTATTGGGAGGCCCTGAAATGGTACAGGTTGGCTGCTGAGCAGGGTAACGCAGACGCACAATACAACCTAGGGGTTTTGTACGATCATAAAAGGGATTTCGAATCATATTTTGAATCATATTTGAAGGCCCCAGAATGGTACAGGTTGGCTGCTGAACAAGGCCATGTACATGCACAACTTAATTTAGGGTATTTGTACCATACTGGTAAGGGTCCCAAACAATCTTATGAGGAGGCCCTGAAATGGTATAGGCTATCAGCGGACCAGGGTAATGCCAGTGCGCAATATAATCTTGGAACCCTGTATCGTCTCGGTCAAGGTGTCGATCAATCATACGAAGAAGCAATGAAATGGTATAGGCTGGCTGCCGAGCAAGGGGATCTGTTTGCGCAATACGGCCTTGGAGATTTGTATAAAGACGGTCAAGGTGTCGATCAATCGTATGCAGAGGCAGCGAAGTGGTATTTATCAGCCGCAGATCAAGGTTATGCTCATGCACAATTCGAACTAGGGGTTTTGTACGAATTTGGAAGAGGTGTGCAACAGTCTTATGATAAGGCCTTGGAATGGTACAGATTGTCTGCAGATCAAGGTGATTATTCTTCACAGAAAGCAATTGAGAGCATTGTTGGTGAAGGATTAGTGATTCGGGAGAACGAAAACGATAATTCGACCAAGACCAACAATCAAAAAGTTCCAAATATCAATGATGGTGAATCATACTACGAATTAGGCCAGAAATACCGCATCGGCAACGGTGTTGAGCAATCGTATGAGGAGGCAGTAAAATATTATAGGTTGGCTGCCGAACAAGGCAATTCGTGTGGACAATACTGCCTTGCAATGATGTATGAAGCCGGTCAAGGTGTTGAGCAATCATATGAGGAGGCAGCTAAATGGTATAGGCTGGCTGCCGAGCAAGGGGATCTGTTTGCGCAATACTGTATTGGATACATGTATGATCATGGCCAAGGTGTTGAGCAATCGTATGAGGAGGCGGCTAAATGGTACAGGTTGGTTGCCGAACAGAATTTTTCTCGGGTTCAATCCAGACTTGGAGATATGTATCGTTTCGGCCAAGGCGTTGAGCAATCGTATGAGGAGGCTGTGAAATGGTACGGACGGGCTGCACATCATGTTGATTGTTATGAAAGGAAAGCAATCAAGGAGATCATTGTTGAAGAATTCGTAAAAAAGGTAATCGATGACGATTACATGACCAGTAATGTTTCGAACGATCATTCGGAAACTGTGGTCAACAAAGCAATGTCTGAATTCGATGAAATTGATTATCAGAAAATGTTGGATATTAATGATTGTCGGTCCTTTTTTGAACTGGGTCTGAAATACAGATACGGGGATGGAGTTAAACAATCCGATGAGGAGGCATTGAAATGGAACTGGTTGGCTGCCAAACAGGGGGATGCCGATGCTCATTTTGGAATTGCTGAGGCATATTACTACGGAAATGGCATCAAGCAGTCATATACAGACGCGGCAAAATGGTATAAAATTGCTTCTCTACAGAATCATGCCGATTCACAATACAGTCTGGGGTTCATGTATGAACATGGCCTAGGCGTCGAGCAATCCGATGAGGAAGCAGCGAAATGGTATAGGTTGGCTGCAGATCAAGGATATCTTCCCGCAAAGAAGGCAATTGAGAAATTCGTTGTCGAAAGATCCGTGAATCAGGCGATTGAGAATGATTTATTGACCGAGGATGAGTTGGACCATAATTCTGAAACCTTGATCAACGAAACATTGTTCGAAGAGATCAATGCAGTCGATGACCACGGATTGGTAGATGTTAGCATTGATCAATCCCATCGTGTCAGCAAGGGTGGAAGCGGAAAAAAATCGTACATTGATATGGATGCGGTTTCCTCTATCGAAAATCGTAACGCATACATGTTGGAAAGATTGCGCGTGGATGAGATGTACAAGGAAGATTTTGATGATGACAAGGAATCTTCAAATAACCTGAATGATGCGTCCAGGCAGGAATACGATGATGAGGATATCTGGCCTATGATGATGAAGGAATTCGATGGGGATCAATTGGCATACATCTCATGTTGTCTGGATGATGATGCAGATTCCTTCGTTTTCACCCGCGGAAGGACTAAGGAGCTGATGGAGGATTCGATAAACAGCATATCTTCGGATATCCTCGGAGATATTATAGTCGAAGACGGTTCGGTCAATGAGGACTATGTCGATGAGTTGAGGGGCCTGATCCATGAAGAGTAAGCTTCCGCCTAAGAAGATGACCATGAACATCATAGAATCCCTTCGTGGGGGAACCGTCCCCAACCGCGGTATTCCATACATCGCCATCGGTAGGGAGGATGAGACTCTGTCCTTCGAGGACAATCTGGATCGGATGGTCGATGGACAGGGGACATTCCGTTTCATTGTCGGCCATTACGGATTCGGAAAGACATTCCTGAAAGGACTGTTCCGCGAAAATGCCTTGGAGAAAGGATTCGTGGTCATGGACACAGATCTGGATAAGGACAAAAGATTGTGTGGAAGCCGTAAAGAGGGCCTCAACACATACCGTGGGCTCATCGAAGGTATGTCCATAAAAACCAAACCGACCGGCGGAGCCATGGAGACGGTACTTCAGAACTGGATCCACAACATCCAGGAGACAATCGCGGACCGTAAGGGCATCGATATAGAGAACGTCAGTCCTCAAGCGGTACGCATGGAGATCCTTGACAAGACCTTCGGGATGAGACACATCCAATATTACAGTGACTTCATCGATATAGTCACTAAATATTGGTATTCATACACCAAAGGTACTGAGAACAATGCATTGAAGTGGTTGAAAGGGGAGTACGAGCAGAGGAGTATGGCCCGCAAGGATCTGGACATCGGGATAATCATCGATGGGGAGAACTGGTACAATTTCATCAGGGTGTGGGCCCAGTTCGTCAAACATTCCGGATACAAGGGTTTGATAGTGTTCCTCGATCAGAGTGATTCGATATACAAATCCCCGAATCCCAAGACCCGTGAGATGAACTATGAGAAGATCCTGTACATGTATAACGACATCCACAGCAGAGAAGATTCCTATCTGTCCATATTCATGTGCGAGACGCCCCAATCCCTCGAGGATGTCAACAAAGGGGTCTACAGCAATGAGGCCCTGAGGACCAGGATAGAACCGATCCGTTTCTACAACGGTTACGTCAATCAGAAAGGTCCTGTAATAACATTGAAGGCGTTGAGTAGAGAAGATTCCATCGTTTTGGTCAGAAGACTCAGGGATATGTACGATCTGATCTATAACATGGAACACAGTCCGGCGTCTGATGAACTGGTTGAAAGATTGGTCATCGGAGCCTTCGGGAAGATCGGTGCGAATGAGTTCATGAAGCCACGTATCATGATCCGTACAGCCGTTGATTTCTTTGATTCTGTCTATGAAAACGGAATCGGAGATTATGCCGAACTGATAGAATCCATCAAGATCGATGATTACAACCCGGACAATGATGTATATGAAGAGGAGTTGGACTTCTGACAGACCATTATGAAAAGATGCCCCTCTTCCTCAAGCAGTACATATATGGAAAGGGCTGGACCGACTTCAGGGATATTCAGAAGAAGGCATTCGATGTACTCTTTGATTCGGACGATCATCTGTTGATCTCCGCGGGTACATCTAGTGGTAAGACCGAGGCAGCATTGTTCCCCGTGATCACATCACTGTATGATGATGAGCCGGATGGCATAGGTGCGGTTTACATCGGTCCACTGAAGGCACTCATTGATGATCAATCGAATAGATTGGAGACGATCCTAAAGGATTCCGGGATGAATGTAACCGCCTGGCACGGGGATATAAATTCCAACATCAAACAGAAGATAATCAAGAATCCCCGTGGTATCTTACAGATAACGCCGGAATCATTACAGGGATTGATAAAGAACCGTACCAGAGACGTGGCTCGCATGTTCTCGGATCTCAGATTTGTGATCATAGATGAGGTCCACGCGTTCATGAATTCCACTCGTGGGTTGCAGTTGCTCTGTGAATTCGATTCACTGAGGCGCATCGCCGGCTGTAATCCCAGGATGATCGGGTTGTCCGCCACATTATCTGACATGTCCGTTGCGGAGAGGTGGCTCGCAGCCGGAACCGATCGTCATGTGACGACCGTCACGGGTACAGGCAATACCGATTATTCATTGGCATTGTCGTTCCATTTTCTTCCTTATAACAAGGAGTTGAACCGTACCCATTTATTGGATTTCTATAGGAGTCTCAAAGAGGAGTCAGACGGGTACAACTGCATCATCTTCGTGAACAGTAGGGTCCGTGCCGAGAAGGTTTCCAGATCACTGGATAAGATGACGACTATGTGCGATGTCCGTGTACATCATGGCAGTATCTCGAAAGAAGGGCGCAAGAATGCCGAAGCCGCACTGAAGAATACTGAAAGGAAGGCCATAACGGTCGCAACATCCACTTTGGAACTGGGAATAGACGTCGGTGATCTGGATCGTGTCATTCAATTGGATCCCCCTAGCACCAGCTCCAGCTTCGTTCAGCGCATGGGGCGTTCAGGTAGACGTACAGGCAGGC
>Ga0129308_1001152_pt1 | contig 29998 bp, 26 predicted proteins | sample L827metagenome_FD_94440 | JGI IMG/M metagenome (GOLD analysis project Ga0129308, IMG submission 94440) | Ring-tailed lemur group fecal microbial communities from Wisconsin, USA - L827 metagenome | ecosystem: Host-associated > Mammals > Digestive system > Large intestine > Fecal | place: USA...
ATAATGTATTATCTTTGTACTTATAATCTTATAGTATATTCAAATTATTATAGGCGCAAAGGCAGGAGTTCATACTCTTGCCTTTTTTTATGTCTTGACGGTTTATTATTGCATTCACACGGCGTGTCGCATCGGTTTGCACGGTAGCAAAAGGCTCCTGAGCAACCGTCTTACGGCGAAGAGACGGTTGCTCATGACCCAAAAGACGGTTTATGATTTAAAATTGCTCGTTATCTTTTTGAAAAAGTCGGTTATGTTTTTCAAAAAGTTGGTTATGTTTTACCAAAGTCTTGCCGCTCCTTGTTGCTTCCCGGTTTACTCGTTAATAATATATAAAACTGCTCTTGACAGGATTTGCCTGATTCATGATGTCAAGGGGTGAATTTGTTAAATTAGTTCTACTGTATACTTGGATGATATCCTGCTGAATGATCTGCAACAAACTTTATACGTTATATTATAAGTATCATCTGGAGATTTCCGAAATAGCCAAGCAATACTCCTTGAACAAAAATATCACCCGAAATCGTATTGCAGGCATTTCCCGCTACATTGAGTCAAAATTGAAACTGCTCTATACCTCTATATAAAAAAGAAGGTAGCGTACTTCACAATGCACCACCCTCATCAGTAGCATACAGAAATGGATTCTGTTCAATAGGTCTGTAGCCTAATTCATTTTTTTCATTGATTGATTTTTTTAGTTCAGTAAAATTTTTGCCAACAGCAAAATCAATTTCTGCAATGTATAATTCGTTTGTTTCTAAAAATTATTTATTATCCATTGTTGCAAGATTAAAGTTATTAAATACTTTTCTTTCTCTTTTTGCAAAGGTAATAAGCCTTTCTGCAAAGAGTAATAAAGGAGTGTGAAAGGGGGTTAATGATATATGTATCAACCTAACAAAACTATTTCAAATATCGTTTTAAATACTCTAATTCATCCCTGTTGGGATTTATCTCTTTACAATATAACTTACTGTCTATGACAATGTAATGGATATAGTGAAATCCTTTTTCTATAATATTCTTGGAACACCAATCATGTACTTCTTCAAATTGGGATATTTTGTTTTCATCTGAATAATATTTCAGATTGTCTCCTTTTACCTTAACTCCAATTATGTCAGTTTCAAAATTAATGTTTTGATGTAATCCGTAATTATCTAAGAAAAGGATGCTGTCTGCCTTATAATAAGTGCAACCATCTATAAAATACCTATTTCTACATTCTTCTTTTAAGGACAACATTAGCGTATTTATTTTTCTCTCCTTATATTCCCCCAATGGATGTTCTTCATTATAGTTATAATATGGGAAATTATAGATACGCTTATCTTTTATGATTGATATACTTTTGTCTTTGTCAATCAGTAATACGAAATCATAACTGAGAGTAGCTTTTTTATTTGTTACTTTTTCTCGCAATAATTGCTTTATTGGAGTATTTATGATTATATCTTTTGTTTTATTTCTATAATAGTCAGTTATATTGTTTTGAATGGATTGCAATTTTTCTTCAATATTTACTTCTGTCAATATTGATTTAATTTCCTCAACTTCATCTTTAGAGTATTCTTGTTTTTGCTTTTCTCTTAATTCATTCTGTTTTATCTCCTTCTTGGATTTGTTCTTGATTGGAAATATTTTTATAAAATTATTGGGTAATTGTGGTACATATACCTTTTTGTCTATTTTCATTTTGTTGAAATACACACTAAAGGATAAGCTATTATCATAAGTTTCTTCATAATTATAACCTTGATTCTGAAGATATATATCTAATTTACTGTTGGAATTAACTAAACACTTTCCTTTATATATCAATGCTTGATTTTTGTCTAATACTTCAATAGCATCACCAATATAAACATACTGCTCATTCAATTCATCATAACCTTTCAAAGATACGACTAAAGTATATACAGGATTCTTAGCTGATAAAGGGTCTGATATTTGAATTAGAAATGAATCACTCTTATTTTGGGTAAATCTAAGAATATCATCTACTTCTAACACCATATTGTTGGTATATTGATTAATTATACCATATTTCTGATAAGTGTAACTTTGATTTTGAGCAAAAATAAACCCTATGTTCATTGTAAATATAAACACTACATATAACAACTTTCTCATGGCTTACATAAACTTAATTCTCTTATGCAACCAAATAAGAAGTTCTTAATATACGAAAGAAGGGGTCGCTGTCCATATTTAGTTAGGTATCGCTAAACACTTGTATACACATAGACAAACAACTTACTTCTATATAGCAGGTTGACTAGCCTTGTGCATTGTTAAATATTTGGCTGTTTTGACTAAATAAGGCACTTCCTTAATTTTCCAACAATGTCTTTTACCTCGAAAGGTTTTCGTAAATATATTATCTATATAAAATATATCAAAGTTAATCTGATGTAATTTTGCTTGAAACTATTATGATACAGTATATTTGCAAATTTCTAACTTTATAAGAAGCTGGAGTGGTACTTTAAAGAACTAACCAAAATTCCCAAGCGATTTAAATGCTTAAAAACGATATAAATATGGAAGGATACATTTTCTTATTTTCTCGTTTCAAACGCAACTCTCTCGGACAATGGGAAGTAGCTGCGTATTATAGAAAAGTTTAGTTTTTTTTATTCTCACAGACCAGCTTTTATTATTATAACTCACTGTTATACAATTATTTATTAGTAAGTAATCACATAATCAATGTTACGTAAAAGTAGTATTGTTATCGAGTGAAACTAATGGTTGGGCTTTTGTTGTAATACGTAGTTCAACAATTCTTCGATGGAATGGACTGTAAATGGTTCATTATCAATAGGATGCACCACGTATTTCGTGTCTTTCAAATCTCCGGTTTCAATAAAAAACTCCGATTCCACCGAACGGCCTGCCAGTATTCCGTTGCGTTGCAAAGCTTTACGAGCCATGGCGTACTTTTGTCCGTGTCCCACCAGTCGCAACTCCGAAGTATGCACATTCTCTACCCGGAACAAACCTGTTTCCCGATCAAAAGTAATCCCTTTGCGGGCAAAGAATCCGCTCAGACTGCCGTTTAACGACAGGTCTTCGGGGGTTCCGATGGTTAATCCGTTGGTTTTGTCCATCATCCAAATCTTGTCGGCTATCTGTAAAGCCAGCTCCAGGTCGTGCGTGGAAAGGAAGATGGTCTTTCCGGTTTCTCTGCTCAAACGGTGCAACAGTTGCATGATTTCTACTTTGCTGGGGAAATCAAGAAAAGCAGTGGGTTCATCGAGGAAAATGACAGGAGTTTCTTGTGCTAAAGCCTTGGCAATCATCACCTTCTGTCGTTCACCATCGCTCAGGGTGTGTACCATGCGGTCTTTTAGTTCGCCGGCGCGAACCAGTTCGATGGAGTGTTCCACTATGCGGCGGTCGTCTTTGGTCAGTGTACCCCAGAAATTGGTATACGGACTTCTTCCCAGTCCCACCAGTTCAGTAACCGTCATGTTACGCACATCACATTTTTCCGTCAACACCACGCTGATTACGGTGGACAAATCACTGTCTGTGTAGTCCGAAATATCTTTCCCCTGAATGAATATGTGTCCTGAAATCTTAGGTTGAAAAGCCGATAATGTACGCAGCAAGGTCGACTTACCCACTCCGTTGGCACCCAACAGACAGGTTAGTTCCCCACTGTTAATGGCAGCGTTGTAGTTCGCGGCTACCACTTTTACACTGCTTTTTCCACGATATCCGATGGAAAGGGAATCAATTCGTATCGTTTCGCTTTTCATATCAGTTTTATTCATTCAGTTCGTTCTTTCTTTTCTTGAATAGTACGGAGGCCACAATAGGTGCTCCTACCAGTGCGGTAACCGAATTAACGGGCATAGCTCCTTCAAAGCCGGGCATGCGCGAAATAAGGTTGCATATCAGTGCCAATGAAGCACCGGTCAGCAATACGCCGGGCATCAGTACACGGTGATCTGACGTATGGAAAATAGCCCTGCACAGATGAGGAACGGCTAGTCCCAGAAACATGATAGGGCCACAGTAGGCCGTTACGATGGCTACCAACACACCCGAGCAAACAATGACCAACAGTCGCGCCCGCTTGATGTGAAGTCCCAGGTTACGGGCATAGCTATCGCCCAACAGCAATAGATTCATTGTCTTAATGAGCAGAAAAGACAAAGGCATCAGCACCAGCATAAGGCATACAAACAACACCATTTGATCACCCGATACGCGTGAGAAACTGCCCAGTCCCCAGATAACATAGGCCCGTATATCTTCCTCCACACTGAAGTATTTCAATACGCCGATAATGGCATTGGCCACGTAGCCAATCATCACGCCGATAATGAGCAACGTAACGTTCCCTCTTACTTTTTGTGATACGTATACGATGATAGCCATAACCGCAAAAGCCCCAATGGTAGCCGAAATAGTCAATGCCATTTCGCCAAAGTAGCCCATGTTGCTCAACGCCACGCCTCCTATGCTACCCGAAATAAGTACGGCAAAAGCAACGCCCAGACTGGCTCCTGAACTGATACCCAATACTGAGGGACCTGCCAACGGATTGCGAAAAACAGTTTGCATCTGTAAGCCGCTGATGGATAGTCCGGCTCCTGCCACCAAGGCTGTTAACGCCTGTGGTACACGAGACTTCAGGACAATGTTTTGCCATACCACCGATTGCTCCTCACCGCCCAACAAGATATTCACTACAGATGACAACGGAATATCCACCGAACCAATCAATAAGTTCAGCAGGAAGAACAGCAAGATAGATGCCGCGATCATTGCCATCAGCAGGGAGGTGTGTCTCTTCATGGTGCTGCTACTTTAACAGTTCGTAATAACCGGGTTTGTGATTGGGCAATAAATCAGGATGAAACACGTGTATAAAATCGGCAAGTACCACTTCGGGTTCTACCGGCATGCTTTCGTAGAAGGGGGTTTTAGACATGTTGCAGTACACCACCTTACGTTCTTTGAATGCTTTGAAATCAGCATAACGGGCATCTTCTTCTTTCAGGGTTTCATAACTGAAATTACCTTTAAAGCTATTAACAATGCGCCAGTAGTCAACATCTTCCGCCTGGTTATACACCGTTTCAAAGTCGAGCGTCACCCCACCCGATGTAGAATCATTCCTTAAGAAGTAATCGGCTCCGGCGTCACGAAACAACTGTGCCAGAAAACTCTTTCCACCCACGGCATACCAATTACCACCACGCAACTCACCGCTGAATACTACCGGACGTTTTTTTACATTCGCTGCTAGTTGCTTCAGTTCGTTGTATCGTTTCTCTGTAGCCGAGAAAAGCTTGTTGGCTTGGGCTTCTTGTCCGGTAAACAGACCGATGAACTTCACCCACTCTGCTTGGCCCAACGGTGATGTTTCTTTGTAACCCAAGTGTGGAATGAGTGGAATCCCTACTTCACGCATAGCATCGTAACCGCCTCTCTTAAAGGGAGATATGAATATGACGTCGGGATTGATACCCATAATAAGCTCATTGTCAAAGTTGCCTTCAATGCCTATTTTTTGTGCTGCACCGCTCTTCAAGCGCTCTTTCATTTCCTTATTGAATAGATGACGTGAACTGGTAATGCCGCTCACTTTGTTAACCGCTCCCAATTTAATGAAGTTAGAAAGCTGAAGAGAAGTCATACAGATAACCCGGTCAACCGGTACATAAATCACTGTATATCCCGAAGGAATATTCTTGGCTTCTGTATTTTTGTCAATCAAAGCAAAATGAAACGTTTTACCTCCATGCTTTTGTGGGTCCTGAACATCTACCAGCCGGCAATTATCGCTCAGGTATTTTACAGTAAACCCTTTGGCATAATGAGTAGCGACCTGTGTCTCCGCATCTGCTGAGGTGATTTCCGTTCCGCTGGTTGAGTGAGAGGAGGAAGTAGTCTTTTGTTTGCATCCTGTGCCGCATAATGCCCATAACAGACAGCATACACTTGCTATTTTATAATTCATGCGTTGTTTAATCTACAATTAATCTTAAGTGAGGAACAAAGATACTTAATTATTCTTGTTCGGCAGAGATATTTTAAGCACTTTTGTATTTTGAAAACGCTAAATAAAACGAACCATGAACCTACACGAGGTATCTTTTGTATCGCTGGGTCCGGGCGATCCCGAATTAATCACGCTAAAAGGCTTGAATACGCTTCGTCGGGCCGATGTAATCTATTGTCCTGCCACGCTTACTTCTTCGGGTAAACAACTCTCCCGCTCGGCCGACATTCTTCGTGCGCTTGACGTAGACGAACAACATATTCAGTATTTTATTGTACCCATGAGCAAAGATCGTGCGGCCGCCATGGAGGCTTATGAAAAGCTTTCGACTGAAGCTGCCGCTTCGTATGCTGCCGGTAAACGTATTGCCATTGTGGCCGAGGGAGATGCCGGCTTTTATTCATCGGTACATTATGTGTTTGAGCAATTGCTGGCGCAGGGCATTGCTGTGCAACAAGTGGCAGGAATCCCTGCTTTTATTGCTTCGGGGGCGCTGGCCGGACTTCATATTGTTAGTCAGGAAGAGCGCCTGATGGTGATTCCCGGTAATACCACGGCTCAGGAACTAAGTGATTTGCTGGATGCTGGACTGGTAGTAGTCATCATGAAGCTTTCTCAGTGCAGGGAAGCGGTGAAACAATGTATGGCACAGTATAATGATCATACCTTTCATTATTTTGAGAACGTAGGTACCCCGCGTGAAGTGTATATCAGGGCTACAAAAGAGCTTATTGAGAAGGAATTTCCTTATTTCTCGCTAATGATTATTAAAAAAACAATGTAACCACACTATTTATTAGGGGTTTATCTGTTTTTCAACGTATCTTGTTAACAAACAATTATAAAATCAATTTAAACAAATCATGAAAAAACAATTGTTAACCTGTTGCATTGCTTCGCTTTGCTTGGGAGTATCGGCACAGACCAATGAATGGCTTAATCCGGAGGTCAATGCGGTGAACCGTGCACCGATGCATGCTAATTATTTTGCTTACGAATCTCCTGCAAAAGCTGCTCAGGGAGTGAAGGAAAAATCATCTAACTACATGTCGCTCAACGGCTTGTGGAAGTTTAACTGGGTTCGTCATGCCGAACAACGGCCAACAACGTTCTTCCGTGCTGATTTCAATGATAAGGGTTGGGATCATATTCAGGTACCTGCGTTGTGGGAAATTAATGGCTATGGTGATCCTATCTATGTGAATGTAGGCTATGCATGGCGTAACCAATTCAGGCACAACCCGCCTCAGGTTCCTACGGAAAACAATCACGTGGGCTCTTATCGAAAAGAAATTGTATTGCCTGCTGATTGGAAAGGGAAAGAGGTGTTTGCTCATTTCGGTTCGGTAACGTCTAACATGTATTTGTGGGTAAACGGCAAGTATGTGGGTTATAGTGAGGACAGTAAACTCGAAGCGGAGTTTAACCTGACCAAGTATCTGAAACCGGGTAAAAATCTGATTGCTTTTCAAGTGTTTCGTTGGTGTGACGGGTCTTATCTGGAAGATCAGGACTTCTTCCGCTTTAGCGGTGTAGCTCGTGATTGTTATCTGTATGCCCGTAACAAACAACGCATAGAAGATATTCGTGTTACGCCCGATCTAGATGCTCAGTACAAGGATGGAACGTTGCACGTTGCTCTTCAGCTTAATGGCGGTAATACCGTAGAGTTGAGTTTGACCGATGCACATAACAAGCAGGTGGCTCAACAAATGGTTAAAGGCAGCGGCAAAGTAACTGCTACGTTGCAAGTGGCTAACCCTGCCAAGTGGACTGCCGAAACACCGAATCTTTATACGCTGACTGCTACGTTGAAAGACGGCGGTAAAACGTCGGAAGTGATTCCCGTGAAGGTAGGCTTCCGTAAAATAGAAATGAAGAATGCACAGATATTAGTCAACGGTCAGCCGGTGCTTTTCAAAGGTGCCAACCGGCATGAAATGGATCCCGATCACGGTTATCACATCTCTCGCGAACGGATGATTCAGGATATTCTTTTGATGAAGCAATTCAATATCAATGCCGTACGTACCTGTCATTATCCCGACAATAACCTGTGGTATGATTTGTGCGATGAGTATGGACTTTATGTCGTTGCTGAAGCCAATGTGGAATCACACGGTATGGGTTACAAAGAAACAACATTGGCCAAGAATCCTGCTTATGCTAAACCACACATGGAACGCAATCAACGCAATGTGCAACGTGGATTTAACCATCCGTCCATCATCTTCTGGTCATTGGGTAATGAAGCCGGATTCGGACCTAATTTCGAAGCTTGTTACCGTTGGATTAAGAATGAAGACAAGAGTCGTCCCGTTCAGTACGAACAGGCTCACGGAAATGAATTTACGGATGTTTACTGCCCCATGTATCTGGATTATCGCGGAAGTGAGAGGTATGTAAGCGGTAATCCAACCAAACCTCTTATTCAATGTGAATACGCTCATGCCATGGGTAATTCCATGGGAGGCTTTAAGGAATATTGGGATCTTACCCGCAAGTATCCTTCTTATCAGGGAGGTTTCATTTGGGACTTTGTAGACCAGTCAATCCGTTGGAAGAACAAGGAAGGCAAAGAAATATATGCCTACGGAGGAGACTTCAATGCTTACGATGCATCCGACAATAACTTCTGCGACAACGGTTTGGTTAGTCCCGATCGTGTACCCAATCCTCACATGTATGAGGTAGGTCATATCTATCAGTCTATCTGGGCCAGTGACGTGAAACAAGCCGATAAAGAGCTTGAGGTTAGTGTTTATAACGAGAATTTCTTCCGTGATTTATCTGGCTATTACATGGAATGGCAAATCTTGGCCGACGGAGAAGTGTTGCAATCGGGTGTTGAACAAAACCTCCAAGTAGCACCTCAACAAACGGTTACAGTGAAACTTCCTTTGCAGGCTGCATTACCCGCCACAGAGAAAGAGTTGCTGCTTAATGTAGCCTTTAAACTGAAAGCAGCTGAAACGTTATTGCCTGCGGGATATGCCGTAGCACGTAATCAGCTGGTACTTACTCCGTGGAAAGCATCTGTTGTTACCATAAGCAATCAGGAGGAGACTAATCAAGCCGTTGTGGCACCTCAGGTGAAGGATAATGATTTTAACTACCTGATTGTCAACGGACAAGACTTTACGCTCAATTTCAACCGTTACACCGGATATCTTTGTAAATACGTATCGGGTGGCAAGGAATTGATACAAGAACAAGGTGCATTGACACCCAACTTCTGGCGTGCTCCTACCGATAATGATATGGGTGCCAACCTGCAAAACAGATACCGTGTTTGGAATAATCCCGAACTTAAATTGGTTTCGTTGCAGCATGCCACTGTCGATGGAATGGTACAAATTGTAGCACAGTATGACATTCCTGCTGTTTCCGGTAAGCTATCATTAACCTATCTGGTTAATAATCAGGGCGCTATCAAAGTAACTCAGAAGCTTACGGCTGATAAAAATGCTAAGGTGGCCGATATGTTCCGCTTTGGTATGCAAGTACAAATGCCCGATTCTTATGTACAAAGCATCTATTACGGACGCGGTCCGGTAGAGAACTACGTGGATAGAAATAATGCTGCATTCATCGGTAAATACAAACAAAATGTAGATGAGCAGTTCTACTCTTATATTCGTCCGCAGGAAACAGGAACGAAAACAGATATCCGTTGGTGGAAACAAGTAACCAAAGGAGGCTTCGGCTTGCAATTTACATCCGATGCAGCTTTCTCGGCTTCTGCCCTTAACTACAGCATTGCTTCACTTGATGACGGAGTTGATAAAGATCAGCGTCACCCAGCTGATGTTGACAAAGCCGGCTACACCAATTTATGTATTGATAAGATGCAAATGGGATTAGGTTGCGTAAATAGCTGGGGAGCATTACCCCTTGAGAAGTATCGTTTGCCTTACGGTGATTATGAATTTAATTTCCTAATTACTCCGGTGAAATAGTTCTTTTTGTAATAGATACGATTGTATCTTAAGTTTTAAAAGCGGTTGTTCCTTTGCGAACAGCCGCTTTTAATTTATAGTCGCTTTATTATAAATGCAATGGTTACCATACAAAAAAGTCTCGTTTCATTTGCATGAAACAAGACCTAGTTATGATTTAGGATAATTATAAAATTGAGCGAAAGACGGGACTCGAACCCGCGACCCTAACCTTGGCAAGGTTATGCTCTACCAACTGAGCTACTTTCGCAAATAATCAACATCAAATAGAATGGTGAAGAGAATGAGACTCGAACTCACACGACATAACTGTCACTACCCCCTCAAAGTAGCGCGTCTACCAATTCCGCCATCTCTCCAACATATTATAAGATCGCTTGCAGTTTCTTACTTATGTGCCCAGAACAAGACTCGAACTTGCACGTCATTGCTAACACTAGTACCTGAAACTAGCGCGTCTACCATTCCGCCACCTGGGCATTAGTAGAAACTGTTTTCGTTGAGCGAAAGACGGGACTCGAACCCGCGACCCTAACCTTGGCAAGGTTATGCTCTACCAACTGAGCTACTTTCGCGATTGCGGTTGCAAAGGTAGATATTTTCTCTAAACCTCCAAATAATCCGAAGTTTTTTTTTTCGTGTAAAAACAGTCAGCCCTTTTCCCGCTATAAGCCATTATATTGATTATCAACTCATTCGGTCTCGATAATCTTCATAAGAAAATTGTTTGTAGATTTCCGCTTTTCCTTCTTTCGTCCACAAAGCAATGGCCGGATGGTGAATTCCGTTAAACATGTTTGTTTTTACGGTAGTATAATGAATCATATCTTCAAACACGATGCGTTCGCCGATTTTTAATTCATGATCAAAGCTCCAATACCCCATGTAGTCACCACTTAAGCAAGAATTGCCGCCTAACCGATAAACATAAGGTCCCTCCTCGCCCAGTTCTGCACCTCTTACCGTGGGTTGGTAAGGCATCTCTAGGCAGTCGGGCATGTGACAGGTAAAGCTCACATTTAATATGGCAGTTTTTATACCTTTGCTCTCTACCACATCAACTACATTGGCTGTTAGTACCCCTGTTTGCCAAGTGAAAGCCGATCCGGGTTCCAAGATAATTTGCAGGTGCGGATAACGTTCCTTCAATCCCTTCAATAATACGATAAGATGTTCTACGTCATAATCTTTGCGGGTCATCAAGTGCCCGCCTCCCAGATTAAGCCATTTAAGGTACTTAAACCAATGAGAGAAACGCTTTTCCAGATGCACCAAGGTTTGCTCCAGCTCATACGAAGAAGATTCACAGTGTGCATGGCAGTGAAAGCCCTCTATACCTTCGGGTAATACGTCAGGAAGTAAATCGGATGTAATTCCAAAACGCGTACCGGGAGCACAAGGGTTATACAATTCTGTTTCTACTTCAGAATATTCGGGGTTTACACGAATGCCGCAAGAGATACCCTCTTGGGCAGCCTGCTGGTAGAAACGCTCATATTGAGTCAATGAGTTGAAGGTGATGTGGCTACTGCAGCGCATAATTTCAGGAAAGTCTTCTTCAGTGTATGCCGGCGAATAAGTATGCGCCTTGCTTCCAAATTCTTCCAGAGCTAAACGCGCCTCGTAAACCGAACTGGCTGTAGAGTGGTCTATATATTCCCTAAAGATAGGGAAAGAACGCCACATAGCAAACGACTTGAAAGCCAGAATAATTTCTACGCCGGCTTTGTCTTTAACGCTTTTAATCAGGTTGAGGTTGCGTCTTAGTAGTTCCTCTTCCATGATGTAACAAGGAGAAGGGAATTGGTTGAAATCTATCATTTGTCAGTCACTAAACTATTATAAATCATTTTAGTCTGCAAAGTTAGACAAATGTTTTGGTTAAGTAGTCGATTGAAGAAACAAAAAAGGGCAATAAGTTTGGGTGCTAGAGTCTGTAGTTAGATAAAGCGTAAAATAATACAAATATGCAGGGCACACACCAACCAATTTATGTTAGAGAGTAATTTTGTCTGCTCACAACAAAGAAGGCTTAGTGGGTGAAATGTGGCAATGAATAATTTTCCATTCGTTATTGTCTTCCAGGTGATACACCTCTGTGAAATTTTCTTTCCAGAGCATGTCCCCTAGTCGAATGTGCAGATTGTAAGTCAGTACAGCCATGGTGTCGGTTGATTGTACAACGGGATTAATCATCTCAAATTGATCAATCTTGGCTTTTCCCCGCATGCTTTCATAAAGCTCCTCTATCTTATTCCAGCCATCCAGCCGCCATTCTAACGACGGATCAAAGTACGTAAAGTCTTTCGAATAAAGAGCTAGAAAGGGAGACGGATTGTCGTTAAGCCATGCCTGCATAGCTGCTTTTTCTAATGCAATGATTGTTTCTGAAATGTTCTGTTTACTCATAGTATTGTTAACTAAATTATTATTGAATTAGTAGTGTTTGAATAAACAATTCAACCTTTGTTACGGTGGGATATGTTGCTTGATATTCTTTGGTCAGATCTTTCACAAGATATGTGGCTCCCTCTAGGTTGCGTTTGTAATATGTCATGATAACAGTGCTGTAATCTGCCGAAAAGATTTCTATTTGTTCATTGCTTGTTTTCTCATGAACCGGTCCGCTAAGAATGCGATTGTCATCCTTGTCGAATACATCCAAGCGAAAAATCACATCACCAAACGGAATGTATGAACGTGTTTTGTATACGTATTTGTAATCTTTGTCGTTTGCAATGGCATGGACTGCAATAGCGGCAGAGTCTGCCCGTGTTGCGCCGGTTACTACACATTGTTTGGCACCTTTTACAGTGCTGACACTTTTTTGACTCCATAATTCTTCTACATCTTTAACAACAACGGTGAAACGTTGGGAATTTCCTTTGGTATCTGTCACTGTAATAAAGGTATTGCCCACAGCATGAGCTTTCACCTGTACCGACTTTGTTTCTTCGTTCTGGCAGGTGGCTGTTGCTATTTTGTCGTCAGATGAAGTGGCACTGATAGTTCCTTTGGCCCCCTGTACATTTACCCCTCCACCTTCTGTGGTGTAGATGTTTAGTGTATTATTCTTCAAGCCTATTTGCTTACCCGTGAGTATATCTCCTTGTATGACTTCGTCTTGTGTAAAATAGATCCCATCTTCATCATCACAGGCCGCAAAAGTTAATGTACAGCAAATGAATAATAATAGTTTTGCAAATTTGTTCGTTCTCATATTTTTGATTTTATCAGTTACTTAGTTAAAATGCAGGAGCTACCAAATTACTGCATGTGTTTGCATTGAATTCATTCTTTTTTCTCATTAGATTTGTAGGTATCATAAATCGATTGATCTTTATACATTTCTTGCTTTACAAGAATAGAGTTCCGAAAGGTAAACATGGTGGTAACAACATGCCAGCCTACATTATATAAGCGTTCCATGTAAAATAACCTTTCTTCCATTACACTGTCGGGGGTGTAATATGCGTCCTGACTGTATGGCATACCATATTGAGCTAAAAACAACTCTTTGCTTATGCCTAAAAGTTCCTGACCCTTGGCAAACTTGCTTACGGGGATAAATTGAGAGCAGCTGCTTAATAAAACAGTGCTCACCAACAGACTAAAAAAACAGAATGCTTTCATAATAATTTATTGAATAGTTTATAATTAATTGCCTTGCTGTTAGCTTTTATTTTTATTGAAAACAAAAATAAGCTTTTTTTCTATAAAAAGCTATGAATATTTTATTTAAAATTCTGAGGTGGTTGCTTTATTGCATCTTTCCTTGCACCGCTAGCCTGATAATTAGCTAAAAAACTGCCGGTAAATTACTTACATAGTAACATGGCCGGCAGTATCACTGAAATACCGAAAAAATAATTCTTTTACAGATGACTCTCGAAATAAGTTATTGTTTTCTTCAAGCCCTCTTCCAACTGTATCTGAGGTTGCCAGCCGTTGAGTTTCTCCATGGCCAGCGAAATGTCCGGTTTCCGTTGTTGCGGGTCATCACCCGGCAATGGCATGTATACAATAGAAGAGCGGGAGTTTGTCAGATCAATAACCTTCTGTGCCAGCTCTAGCATAGTGAATTCACCCGGATTGCCAATGTTGACAGGCCCAATGAAGTCGTCGCCTGTTGCCATCATACGAGTCATGCCCTCAATCAAATCATCAATATACTGAAAACTGCGTGTCTGCAAACCGGTACCGTAAATGGTAATATCCTCGTTGCGAAGAGCCTGCATAATAAAGTTAGACACTACCCTTCCGTCATTCGGATTCATGCGTGGACCGTAAGTATTGAAGATGCGGATAATCTTAATACGTACTCCGTTTTGGCGATAATAATCCATGAACAATGTTTCGGCGGCACGCTTCCCCTCGTCATAACAAGAGCGTATACCGATGGGATTAACATGTCCCCAGTAGCTTTCCGGTTGCGGATGTACTTCAGGGTCTCCGTAGACTTCACTGGTGGAAGCCTGCAAGATTTTGGCTCTTATACGTTTGGCAAGCCCCAACGTATTCATGGCTCCGTATATGGAGGTTTTCATGGTTTTAATGGGGTTGTACTGGTAGTAAGGTGGCGAAGCCGGACAAGCTAGGTTGTACACCTCGTCAACCTCGGCAAAGTACGGAGAGGTAATGTCGTGGCGCACCAGTTCAAAGTTGTGGTTATCGAGCAGATGGCGGATGTTGTCTTTACTGCCTGTGAAGTAATTGTCCAGACAAATCACGTCATGTCCCTCATTGATAAGTCGTTCACAAAGATGAGAGCCTATAAATCCGGCTCCCCCTGTTATCAGAATTCTTTTCATAAACTGGTATTATTTCAAGCCGATGCGGCTATAAGTGAAACCATTGTCCTGAAGCTCTTTGGGATCATAAATATTACGTCCGTCAACCACTACGTGATTTCTCATGGCCTTGCGAATGATAGACCAGCTAGGCATGCGGAACTGTTTCCATTCGGTGAGTAATGCCAGCGCATCGGCATCAATCACAGCTTCGTACATGTCTTTGCAGTAGGTTATTTTATCACCTATCCTGCGATGTGTCTCCTCCATGGCAATGGGGTCATAAGCACGAACTACGGCACCTGCCTCAATCAGTTTTTCAATGACAACCAGAGAGGGAGCCTCGCGCATATCGTCAGTTTCGGGCTTGAAAGAAAGTCCCCACATGGCAATAACCTTGCCACGCAAGTCACCGTCAAAAGCTCGCAACAGTTTCTCGAATACTATATTTTTCTGTGCCTCGTTAACGGCCTCAACCGCTTCGATAACACGCATGGGGTAACCGTTTTCAATACCGGTATGTGCCAGTGCTTTTACATCTTTGGGGAAACAAGAGCCACCATAACCGCAACCTGCATACAAGAAATGCTTGCCGATGCGCGGATCAGAACCCATACCCTTGCGCACATTGTCAACATTGGCTCCTACCCGTTCGCACAGATTGGCAATGTCGTTCATGAAGCTGATACGGGTAGCCAGCATGGCGTTGGCGGCGTATTTGGTCATCTCGGCAGAAGGCACATCCATCACCAGAATGGGGTAACCGTTGAGCGTAAAGGGGCGGTAAAGGCGTTCCATGAGTTCACGAGCTTTTTCGCTCTCAACTCCCACCACAACCCTGTCGGGTGACATGAAGTCTTTAATGGCAGCTCCTTCTTTCAGAAATTCGGGATTAGAAGCAATATCGAAGGGGATGTTCACTCCGCGCTTATCAAGCTCTTCTTGTACAGCCATGCGTACTTTAGGGGCCGTACCCACGGGTACTGTACTTTTGGTAACAAGTACCAAGTATTTGTTCATGTGGCGTCCTACCGTGCGGGCTACTTCGAGCACGTAACGCAGGTCGGCGCTGCCGTCTTCATCGGGCGGAGTACCTACCGCGCTAAATACAACATCCGTATCATCGAGACAAGAAGTTAAATCGGTGGTAAACTGAAGACGGCCTTCGCGTACATTACGCAAAACCAAATCTTCCAAACCGGGTTCGTAAATTGGCATAATGCCCTGATGTAATTTTTCAATCTTGGCACTGTCAATATCTACGCAGGTTACGTTGATTCCCATTTCAGCGAAACAAGCACCCGAGACAAGTCCTACGTATCCGGTTCCTACTATTGCTATATTCATATATCGTTTGTTTATGGTTACTATCTTATTTTAAAAAGCCTGTTCAACTCATCTTGCAGTTCTTCGGATACCCAGAATACGCTGTTTTGTTCCATGTTTGTGAAGCCGCAGTCAACTACAGCTGATGTATATTGTGGAAACGAATTGGCTTTGCTGAAATTATTTTTCCAATGCATGGCACGTATATTCAGCGGATGATTCCACAACTTGCGAGGGATGCCCATCATATTAAGCCGGGAGGTTGGATATACATGATCAATTTCCCAGCCAAACATGCTTTCCTTGTTGTTGAAATCATCATAGGCGATCCATGCGCCACAAGCATCCTTCCTTATGCGGTCGGGACTGTATTCATCAACAATTATGGCTGCATTCCAAGCTATGTCTTTTAGTTCTAGATTCATGAGTGTATTAAATTCATTCAATTGTTTACGTACTAAATGTATTGGTTCGTCAAAGATTGAAAAAAAAAGCATTTTGCACAATGGTTTTATCAGTTTTTTTTTCTATTTTTTTAATCAATCACGGTAAAACGTGCAAAGCGTAGTAACAATTGTTTTTCGCCTGCATGACGGAAACGGATCGTTGCTTTGGCATTGTCGCCACTACCTTCCAATTTAGTAACCTCTCCCATCCCGAAGCGCTCGTGCTGTATGTTTTGTCCCACTCGCAGTTCGCCCAAAGAGGTTTGCATGCTTTGAGCCGACTGGTTTTCGGTGCTGCTGTTTGCTACCTTTTTAAGGTTGCGGGGTAGCGTAGGTGCAATAACCTGTGCTCGGGGACGTATTTGCTGCCGTACTTCTTCTTTCCGGAAACGAGCAGCCCCTTCATCCACTTTGTGCCCTATGCCTGCTTCGTGCGGTAAGTCCAGAAAACAGGTATCAATGTCACGTAAGAACCTGCTGGGTGTGCCAAATTCCATCTTTCCGTAACGGAAACGAGTACGGGCATATGACAGGTAGCAATGTTCCTCGGCACGGGTAATGGCCACATAAAACAAACGGCGTTCTTCTTCCATGGCACGGGGAGAATCTCCCGCCATGCTTCCGGGAAACAGATTCTCTTCCATACCTACTACAAAAACGTTGCGGAACTCAAGTCCTTTGGCCGAGTGTACGGTCATGAGTACCACCTTGGCCTCTTCGTTATCTTTGTCGGAATCCTGATCGGTAAGCAAGGCTATGTCCGACAGATAATCCGACAAGCTGATGTCTGTACTACCCTCTTCCATGCGTAGGGCACAAAAATCTTGCAGACCGTTTACCAACTCTTCAATGTTTTCTTGTCGGCTCAAGCTTTCGGGAGAATTATCGGCATGTATATCGGTCATAATACCTGAACGGCGGATGATATCCGTACCTATCTGATAGGCATTGTCTGTACCCAGGCGATCACGGAACGATTCAATGAGTTCACGAAACTCCTGCAACTTGGTATGAGTACCTTTATTTATAGAAAGCTGGTACGCCAGCGGATCACACAATACATTCCACAAGCTGGTATTATTTCCTGTTGCCGCCTCAATTATTTTACCCAGAGTGGTATCACCAATTCCTCTTGCTGGGTAGTTAATGATACGTTTGAAAGCCTCTTCATCAGCCGGATTTACCGTTACACGGAAGTATGCCACCACATCTTTGATCTCTTTACGTTGGTAAAATGAGAGCCCGCCATAAATTTTATAAGGCATTCCGTTTTTGCGCAAGGTCTCTTCAAAAATACGGCTCTGAGCATTGGTACGGTACAAAATGGCAAAATCACTGTATTCATAGTCGTGACGGCGGCGAAGATCTTTGATTTTGTTAATCACAATGTCGCCCTCTTCAACGTCAGAATAGGCCTGAAATACACCGATGGCCTCCCCTCTTTCCTTTTCAGAGAAGACCTCTTTGCGTATTTGCCGCTGGTTTTTCTCAATGAGACTGTTGGCCGCACACACTATGGTTTGTGTGGAGCGGTAGTTTTGTTCCAGCTTAAATACGCGGGTATTGGGATAGATCTTGGTAAAATAGAGAATGTTATCAATGTCGGCACCACGGAAAGAATAAATACTTTGGGCATCATCACCCACCACACAAATGTGTTGATGTTCGCCGGCCAATTGTTGCACAATGCTGTGCTGTGCATAATTGGTATCCTGATACTCGTCGACCAACACGTAACGGAACTGCTCGCGGTAACGTGCCAGCACGTCAGGATGCTTCTGAAACAGTATCCAGGTGTAGAACAATAGATCATCAAAATCCATTGCTCCGGCCTGTCGGCAACGTTCCCAGTATCGTTGGTACACCTCACGTATGGCAGGCATTTTAGTTGCCGCATCGGCTTCACAGGCTTCTTTATTGGCAGCATAGCCGGCAGGAGAAACCAAATGATTTTTGGCATTAGAGATACGGGCTTGTACGGTACCGGGCTTGTAAGCCTTTTCATCAAGTCCCATTTCTTTGAGTATGGAACGGATGAGACTTTTACTATCTGCCGAATCATAAATGGTAAAACGCGAGTTAAACCCCAGATGTTCTGCTTCGGCACGTAGAATGCGGGCAAATACGGAGTGAAAGGTTCCCATCCAGAGGTATCTGGCAGCTTCTGCTCCTACCTGACGGGCAATGCGTTCTTTCATCTCACGGGCGGCTTTATTGGTAAAGGTAAGTGCCAATATGTTGCTTGCACGGTAACCGCTGCTCAGCAACCAGGCTATTTTGTATGTCAGCACGCGCGTCTTGCCTGAACCGGCACCTGCAATAACGAGAGAAGGTCCGTCATTGTAGAGTACGGCAGCACGTTGGCTTTCATTGAGTTCTTCCAAGTAATTATCTTGCATGATGAAGTGTTTCTATCTGTTTTGGTACGCAAAGATATAAGAAAGTTGTAATACTGGCGAACCTTTTTATAAATATGGCGTTATTATAATCAAAGTTTCAATCACGATTAAACATTGAGCTTATGAATACATTATTAATGTCTTTAATATTTATGACTATGACTTATAATATGCCGACGCTTCCTTATGCAACCAATGCATTGGAACCTGTAATCAGCCAGCAGACAATTGAGTTTCACTACGGTAAACACCTGCAGGCTTATGTAAATAACTTAAATAGCCTTGTTCCGGGTACGGAATTTGAAGGAAAAAGTGTGGAAGAAATTGTAAAAACTGCTCCCGATGGCGCTGTATTTAACAATGCCGGACAAGTTTTGAATCACGAACTGTACTTCACACAATTTGCTCCGAAACCTGCTCATAGCGAACCGGTAGGCAAACTAGCCGAGGCTATTGTGAAAGATTTCGGCAGTTTTGATAATTTCAAGAAAGAGTTTACTGCTGCCTCTGTTGGCCTGTTTGGCTCAGGATGGGCATGGCTTTCTGTTGATAAGAGCGGTAAACTGGTAATTACAAAAGAAGCCAACGGAAGTAATCCGGTGCGTGTAGGACTGAAACCGTTACTAGGGTTTGACGTATGGGAACACTCTTATTACTTGGATTATCAAAACCGCCGTGCCGACCACATCAATGCTCTTTGGAGTATTGTTGACTGGGACGTTGTAGGAAGCCGCTTTTAAGGCTTGACTCACACCGCTTTACTAAAAGCGTGGCGTTGAAACAAATAAAACACAGATATTGATTTTAATGTCTGTGTTTTTTTATACCTTTGCGGCCTGTATAATATCTGATATCTATGAAGTTTGTTTATAAAGATCAAGCACAGCGATCTCTTCTGGTAATATTTTTACTGTTTTTCTGTTTGATAGCTATCAAGGCACATGACTTGACAGTTGTAAAAGGTCAAATAAAAGATAGTAAAGAGATTCTGTTTATCAGCGCATACCACTCCGATACACGCTACACCTCCGAAAATATAGCCGAATTCATTGACACTTACCGCAATCTGGGCGGAAATTGTTCCGTAGTTATTGAAAACATGAACTGCATGGGGCTTGATGAAGCACAAAGATGGCCTCGAAGAATGAAACGTCTCTTGGATAAACATCCTCATGTTGCCATGATTGTACTATTAGGTGGTGAGGCTTGGAACTCTTTCCTGAAATTGAACGATCCCGAATATAACAAGGTGCCGGTGATGTTTGCTATGGCTTCCCGCAATGGTTTCTTGATTCCGAACGATTCTATTTCGCTCACTGATTACGAACCGCAGTCTGTGGACATGTACGAGCAAATGCACAGTGTAAATGTGAAGATGGCTATTGCTAGCAATCATAATGTGATTAAAAACATAGAACTGATTCGCACACTTTATCCTAAAAACAATCATTTGGCCATATTGACAGATAATACTTACTATGGCCTGGCACATTATGCATACGTCAAGAAAGAGCTGAAGAAAGTTTCAGGTATTCATCCTATTTATATTGACGGGAGAAAAAAAAGTCTAGATCAAGCAGTAGAAGCTCTACATGGAGTACCTCACAATAGTGTACTTTTACTTGCCATGTGGAAAATAGATAGTCTCAATATTTCTTATGTAAATAATGCTGCAACTGCTTTTCAATTTGTACAACCACATATACCGGTATTTTCGCTGACAGGCACCGGTATGGGGCATTGGGCTATTGGCGGCTACATGCCTCACATTGAAGGAATTGGCAGAAGGCTTGGCTTTAAGGCCTATGAGGTGCTTGACAAAAAAGAACTCAAGGCTCCCGAAATGATTACTTTGCGCAATGAATACAGGTTTGATGATCAAAAGATCAAAGAGTTCAAAATAAAGTCCTCACTGTTACCCGAAAATTCAATTCTGATTAACCACATCCCTCCTTTCTTTGTGGTTTACAAGAAAGAAATAGAAACTTTATTCTTGGTTTTCATTACGTTAGTATTGGGTCTGGTTACCAGCTTGTACTATTACTTTAAAATGAAAGCTCTGAAAAATAACATGGCTTCTTTGAATGAAGAGCTTAGACACGATAAGGCTAAACTGGAAAAATCAGAAGCCGACTTACGTCATGCCAAAGAATTGGCCGAAGAAGCTAACCTCATGAAGAGTGCTTTTGTGTCTAACATGAGTCATGAAATTCGTACGCCTCTTAATGCCATAGTGGGGTTCACCAGCTTATTGGTTGAGAATGATTGTGCCACGGAGGAACAAAAGGAATATGCCAAGATCATTCAAACCAATTCAGATTTACTATTGCAACTCATTAGTGATGTACTTGACATCTCCAGACTGGAATCGGGCCGATTGAAATTCAATTATGAGACACGTGATTTGGCGGCTACGCTGAGCGATATGGTTGTTCAAACGCAACGCTTGTCGCAAGAAAAACAAGTAGCGATAGCTACCAGTTTTTCTGATGAATCACTGATCATTGAAACAGATCCGTTGCGCTTACAGCAAATTGTAATTAACCTGGTAAATAATGCCTTGAAATTTACTCCTCCCGGAGGTAAAATTACCATAGGTTTTGAAAAAGTTATTGAAGATAAATGTGTGCTGGTTTCTGTCACAGATACCGGTCGTGGCATTCCGGCCGAGAAGCATCAGGATGTATTTAAACGTTTCGAAAAGCTTGATGAATTTATTCAGGGCACGGGACTGGGACTCTCGATTTGTAAGCTTACCATTAATTATATGGGAGGCGATATCTGGATTGATCGCGCATACACTGACGGAGCACGTTTTGTGTTCTCTCATCCCCTAACACAAGCAGATAGAAAAGCATAGTCTTTTTATTTATCTCCGAAAAATTACTTTTTCAATAGGGTTTCTCAATTATTTTGTTTTACTTTGTCCGCTGTAAAGACAAAGGGGTGCCCTAAAGGCTGAGATTATACCCTACGAACCTGATGCAGATAATACTGACGCAGGGAATTGTTATTTTCTTTTCTTATGTAAACTCTTCTTTTAACAGGCGCTAAGCTTTGTTTTTACATCTATTTATTTAATACTGAAAATAATGGAGGTAATAGTCAACAACAAAGCAACAGTGATTTCCGAATCAGCTACACTGGAACAGCTCATTAGTGAGCTCAACATCTTGTCCACAGGAATGGCGATGGCTGTGAACAAACAATTAATTCCTCGTACACAGTGGAAAACCTTTTCATTAACTGAAAAAGATGAAGTAGTGATCATCAAGGCAGCCTGCGGAGGATAACACATGGCCAGTCTACAATTTATTACCCACGAGACGGAACAGTTTTCGTATCGTGAAGGGGCTTTTATGGCTTTGGAAGCCGGCTGTAAATGGATTCAACTGCGCATGAAAGATGTAGCTGTTGAAACGGTACGACAATTGGCTGAAGAGCTAAAAAAGGCTTGTGAAAACCGCCATGCATTGCTCATCATTGATGACTATGTTGAGGTAGCTCGTGAAGTGAAAGCCGATGGTGTGCACTTAGGTAAGAATGACATGCCCATTGAGGAAGCTCGTAAACTGTTGGGTGAAGGCTTTATCATTGGTGGTACAGCTAACACCTTTGAGGATGTGAAGCGACATTACGAAGCAGGGGCCGATTACCTGGGCATCGGACCGTTTCGTTTTACTACGACCAAAAAGAACCTGAGTCCTGTTCTGGGACTGGAGGGGTACCGTAACATCAAACAACAAATGATTGAAGCCGGTATTATTTTACCGGCGGTGGCTATTGGCGGTATTACCGTGGAAGATATTCCGGCTATACTGGCAACCGGCATAGAAGGTATTGCTATGAGTGGTGCCATTCTACAAGCACATGATCCGGATGCTGAGATAAAACGCATACTTACCATGTAGTGAAAACATACGTTTAAAGAAATGAATACAATGAAGAAACTTACAATTGCAGGGAGAGAGTTTACCTCCCGTCTGTTCTTGGGAACGGGAAAATTTAGTTCGAACGAACTGATGGAAGAAGCCATTTTGGCTTCGGATACACAACTAGTCACAGTGGCAATGAAACGAATCGACATGGATAATCAGGAAGATGATATGCTGAAACACATTATGCATCCGGGTATCGGACTGCTACCCAATACATCGGGCGCACGCAATGCAGAAGAGGCTGTCTTTGCAGCACAAATGGCACGTGAAGCCTTTGGTACCAATTGGTTAAAGCTAGAAATTCATCCTGATCCTCGTTACTTGCTGCCCGATCCTATTGAAACATTAAAGGCCACAGAAGAACTCGTGAAACTGGGATTCGTAGTACTCCCCTATTGTCAGGCCGATCCGGTGTTATGCAAACGTCTGGAAGAGGCAGGTGCGGCTGTTGTGATGCCGTTGGGCGCTCCCATTGGTACCAATATGGGGTTACAAACACGTGACTTCCTTCGTATCATCATTGAACAGGCTAATGTTCCTGTGGTCGTAGATGCCGGTATCGGTGTGCCCAGTCATGCTGCCGAAGCAATGGAAATGGGTGCTTCGGCCGTATTGGTTAATACGGCTATAGCTGTAGCAGGCAATCCGGTAGCTATGGCTGTTGCATTCAAAGAGGCAGTTATTGCCGGACAAAGGGCGTTTGAAGCTGGTCCGGGTATGACGGGAATCTTGGCAGATGCCAGTTCACCACTTACTGCATTTCTGGATTAAATGAAGCGTATTGTTTAACATAACAAAAACGAAATAAACCAATAAAGATGAAAAATAGAATTGAATTTCCAGCATCGGAAAAAGTATATATGACAGGGACCCACTACCCTGATTTACACGTGGGTATGCGTAAAGTTGAACAAATGCCAACCGTAACGGTTAAAGATGGGAAAAAAGAACTGGTTCAAAATCAGGACGTTTACTTATACGATACCAGTGGCGCTTACAGCGATCCTGATGTTTGCATTGATTTGGAAAGAGGCTTGCCCCGCATACGTGAACGGTTTGTTCGGTGTAATGATGATATTGTACAACTAGAAGAGATCACTTCCGAGTACGGACGTATGCGTCTGAAAGACTCTTCTTTGGATACGCTGCGGTTTAAAAACACGGTTCCACCTTATGTGGCGGCTGCCGGTAAGCAAATTACTCAACTATACTACGCACGTTGCGGAATGATTACGCCCGAAATGGAATACGTGGCCATCCGCGAAAACATGAACTGCGACCAACTGGGTATTGATACGCACATTACTCCCGAGTTTGTACGAGATGAGATTGCTGCCGGACGGGCTGTGATTCCTGCCAATATCAATCATCCGGAAGCGGAACCTATGATTATCGGACGTAATTTTCTAGTGAAGATTAATACCAATATTGGTAATTCGGCTACCTCTTCGAGCATGGAGGAGGAAGTTGAAAAGGCTATTTGGAGCTGTAAATGGGGCGGTGATACCTTAATGGATCTTTCAACCGGAGCCAACATTCATGAAACACGCGAATGGATTATCCGAAACTGTCCGGTACCGGTGGGTACTGTTCCTATTTATCAGGCACTGGAAAAGGTGAATGGTAAGGTGGAGTATCTTACATGGGAAATATACCGGGACACACTGTTGGAACAGTGCGAGCAAGGAGTCGATTACTTTACCATACATGCCGGTATTCGTTTGCAAAATGTTCACTTGGCGGAGAAACGACTGACTGGAATCGTGTCACGCGGAGGTAGTATCATGTCAAAATGGTGTTTGGTGCACAACCGTGAGAGCTTTTTATACGAGCATTTTGATGATATTTGTGATTTACTGGCCCAATATGATGTAGCCATTTCGTTGGGCGACGGATTACGTCCCGGCTCCATTCACGATGCCAATGATGAAGCTCAGTTTGCTGAACTCGATACTCTAGGCGAATTGGTGCAACGAGCATGGAATAAGAATGTTCAGGCATTTATTGAAGGTCCCGGACATGTACCAATGCACAAGCTGCGTGAAAATATGGACCGTCAGATGAAGGCTTGTCACGAAGCTCCTTTTTATACTTTAGGTCCCTTGGTCACGGATATTGCACCGGGCTACGACCACATTACATCGGCCATTGGAGCTGCGCAGATTGGATGGATGGGCACGGCCATGCTATGTTATGTCACGCCTAAGGAACATTTAGGATTGCCTGATAAAGAAGATGTGCGTACCGGGGTGGTGACTTATAAGCTGGCAGCTCATGCGGCTGATTTGGCAAAAGGGCATCCTGTAGCTCAGGTAAGAGACAATGCGCTGTCAAAAGCTCGCTACGAGTTCCGTTGGAAAGATCAGTTTAACTTGTCACTTGATCCGGAGAGAGCATTGGAGTACTTCAAAGCGGGGCATCACGAAGAAGGAGAATACTGTACCATGTGCGGTCCTAACTTCTGTGCCATGCGTTTGAGCAGAGATTTGAGTAATTGCAGTTTATAGGGCACTAAAAGAAATAATATGTGGTTTTCAGAAGAACTGGAAAAGATATCGTGGGAACAGACAACCCGCGATATCTACGAAAAGACCGATGCCGATGTGCATAAGGCCTTAGCAAAAAAGAGTCTGGACGTGGAGGATTTCAAAGCACTTATTTCACCTGCGGCAATACCTTATCTGGAGGTGATGGCGCAGCTTAGCCGAAAGTATACATTGGAACGTTTTGGTAAAACTATTTCTATGTTTATTCCGCTCTATATTACCAATTCGTGTACCAATTCATGTATCTATTGCGGCTTCAATCATAACAATCCCATGAAGCGTACCATCCTCACTGAAGAGGAAATGATTAACGAATACAAAGCCATTAAAAAGCTGGCTCCTTTTGAAAATTTATTATTGGTAACGGGTGAGAATCCGGCTAAGGCAGGGGTTGATTACATAGAGCGAGCTTTGTTATTGGCACGCCCTTATTTTTCTAATCTTCAAATTGAGGTTATGCCTCTTAAATCAGAAGAATATGAGCAACTTACACATGCTGGATTGAATGGAGTTATCTGTTTCCAGGAAACATATAACCGAGCTAATTACAACCTTTATCACCCTCGCGGAATGAAGTCTAAATTTGAATGGCGTGTTAACAGCTTCGACCGTATGGGACAAGCGGGCGTACATAAAATAGGTATGGGTGTACTGATTGGTTTAGAAGAGTGGCGCACGGATGTTACCATGATGGCTTATCACTTGCGTTACTTACAAAAGCATTATTGGAAAACAAAGTACAGTGTAAACTTTCCTCGCATGAGGCCTTCTGAAAACGGAGGATTTCAACCCAATGTCGTTATGAGTGATCGGGAACTGGCACAGCTGACCTTTGCGATGCGTATCTTTGATCACGATGTGGATATCTCCTATTCCACCCGCGAATGTGCCGAACTTCGTGATCAGATGGCTACGTTGGGGGTAACAACCATGAGTGCGGAAAGTAAGACTGAACCGGGTGGTTACTTCAGTTATCCGCAAACATTGGAGCAATTTCATGTGAGTGACGAACGTAAAGCAGTGGAGGTTGATGCTGCCTTGCGTGCATTGGGAAGAATACCGGTGTATAAAGACTGGGATTTAGCATTAGACAGAATAAAATGATGGAAAGATATAACAGGCAGATGATGCTCCCGGAAATAGGTACGGAAGGGCAAGGTAAACTGCAAGCTGCTAAAGTACTTGTTGTTGGCGTTGGGGGACTGGGCTCTCCCATCGCCCTTTATTTGGCTGGTGCCGGCGTAGGTACGCTGGGACTGGTAGATTGTGATGTGGTAGATGTGTCGAACCTGCATAGGCAGGTATTGTATACGGAGGATGAAACGGGTGATTTGAAGGCAGTGTGTGCTGCCATGCGTTTGCAGGCGCTCAATCGGAGTATTACCATTCATGCTTTTCCGGGCAGGTTGACGAAAGAGAATGCTGAGGAGCTGATTGGTGCTTACGATTTGGTGGTTGACGGATGCGATAATTTTGCCACCCGGTATTTGATAAACGACGTATGCGTAAAGCAGGGTAAGCCCTATGTGTACGGGGCTATTTGTGGTTTCGAGGGGCAGGTATCTGTCTTTAATCACAATTCGGATAAAACATATCGCGACCTGTTTCCCGATGAAGAGTTGATGCTCAAAATGCCCCCGCCTCCTAAAGGCGTAATTGGTATGACACCGGGTGTAACAGGCTGTGTGCAGGCTATGGAAGCCGTGAAGATTATTTGTGGTTTGGGTGAAGTGATGGCGGGTAAACTTTGGACTATAGACCTTAGAACCTTGCAAACTAACATCTTTTCACTATAAAGTTTGGAGCGTATAGCATGAATGAGCTAACTTTGTGGCAATTTTCACATTTTTAGAATGAAACTGATTGTAATAACGACTCCGAATTACTTTGTAGAAGAGGATAAAATCATTACTACTCTCTTCGAAGAAGGACTGGATATCCTTCACTTACGTAAGCCCGACATGCCGGCTATTTATGCAGAAAGACTGCTGACTTTGATACCCGAGAAGTATCATCGTCGCATCGTAACGCATGACCATTTTTATTTGAAAAATGAGTTTGATTTGATGGGTATTCACTTGAATCGTCGTAATCCGGAGGAACCTCATGATTACCATGGACATGTGAGTTTCTCTTGTCATTCCTTGGAAGAGGTTGAGCAGTACAAAGATAAATACGAATATGTTTTTCTGAGTCCGGTTTACCCCAGTATATCGAAAGCTTCTTACGAGCCGCCTTATACGCCTGAGGAAATAAGAGAAGCAGTTGCCAAAAAGATTATTGATAAGAAAGTGATCGCTTTAGGAGGCATAACTCCTGAAACATTACCTGAAATAAAAGATTTCGGATTTGGTGGTGCGGCTGTATTAGGTGATCTTTGGAATAAGTTCGATGCATGTACTGAAATAAACTACAAAGGTATTGTAGAGCATTTCCGACAGTTAAAAGAAATGGCGGAATAAACAGAATCATCATTATACACAATATAAACAGGGCTGCCTAAAAAGCAGCCCCATTTTTTGATATAAAAAACTTAAATTTAAGGATAAATCATTCTTCAATGGCTGCCTGCGCCGCTGCTAAACTAATATATTAATCAGTAAGTTAGCATTCTGCTGTAAACATACAGTAAACTATACCTTATTATATATAGAATTACTCCATTTACACCATAGTCTATTATATCCATTTGCTCTACTACAAAAGTAGCATTAAGTTTTTAATAAAATTGTTTTGGAGAAAAAGTTTTTCACTTCTTTTTAATTATAAAATTACTTGCCACCACAGACTAATCTACTCCAGAAGGTAGAGCCTAAAATAGCATAGTCCTCTTCAACACTCTTATCAACAAAGAATAGTTCAGAGTAAGGGTGTCCCTCATATTCAAAATTGAATTTGACTGCCTTACACTCTCTAAACTTGTTATCACTGCACCAAACAATTTTCTTCCCAACATAATGAAAAGTATCTTCCAGTGAAATACTATCTATATAAGAAGGAAGAAAAGGAAGAGAGTTATATTCAGGTTTTGTACTTACTGCTTCTATATCATTATTCAAAAGTGAATCCCTCTGCTTACCTATTTTGAAGAAAGCCAAGAAAGTAGGACTGATGAGATTGTGCTTCATCCTTTTGTCAAGAAGGAATGTAAAGCCTAAACCTTTTACTTGAATAAGTATCTTTGCCTTATTTCTCATTATTGAGCAAATATTTCTTGTGGAAGTTTATAATAATTAGATGGATATCCTGTACTTGCCTTATAATTATCATATTTGATTTCAAGTACACAGAAATCCTCTAAAACTCCATCTACTTCTGCAATTCTAACCTCTCCTTTATCTGTTTTTAGGATGGCTAACTTTGTTTTAGGAAGTGAATAAGAATCTCCCATCTTCTCAATATTCCAATATGTACCAGACAATATTTTGTGAGTAATATAGCAGTCAGTTCCCACTATGATTTTGTTGCCTTGCTTTTTGGCTGTAATTTGGTCTATTTCATATTTCTGTGGAGGTGAATAATTATAATCAACAAGATATGGTTTCATTATTTCATCTTTACAAATATATGTAATACCATCCCTCAAAAAAGGCTCTATCACATATGCTGTATCTCTTTTCACTATATTTTCCTGCTCTTTATTTTGTTTAGTCTGAACAGAGCATCCTATCATGCAAACAGACAATAAAAGTATAAAATAGTTATTTTTCTTCATTTGTAACTCTCATTTGTTCAAAATCTATAATCCATTTATTCTCTATCAGAAATTGCACACCAAGTACTCCATGAATCTGTATTCCAGTTTCATCCTGCACTTGCTTCATAGCCTCAGAAGCATCCAATACAGAAAAGGTGGAAGTATAATCCCTTCCTTCAAAATTGAATATAGCTTCAATGATAGGAGTTTCTTTGTAATGTCCCTCTATTCCCATTGTTCTATATGTCCCTTCAAGTAGCTTAAACTCACTCTTAAAATGTTCATATACAAAATCAAATAGGGTGTTATGAGTAGCACCAGTATCAATCAAGAAACAAAGGTTATTTGTTTTTCCTGATGTCAGTATCAGTGGTAAACCTGCTTTTTGCAGACCAAATGTTAGTGGAAAATCCATTTATATATCATTTAATAAATTGATAAGTTCTTCTTCTGGACATAAATAATAAGATTCATCATCAAATTGAACCACCAGCCATTTTCTTGCTTCTGATACAATGTCCATCATAGAAATGAGTCCTAACTTTGGAGAAACATTCACATAATAGTATTCATCATCATGATAAAAGAAAAGTCTTTTGAATTTTGTCCAAGTACCCATATGTATTTCATCTATAGGGTCTATGTGTACTTTTCCATATTTTTTTGAAAAATCTAATAGTGAAAATGTTTTTGAAATTTTCTTATTCATAGTAGATTGTAAATTAGGACATACCACATAAAAGAAGGTGTGGTACTTTCCTGCTGAGTCCAAGGTATCACCACAACACCTACAATCACAAACAAGGAAAGCCCACACCTGATGGTATGAGCATTCACTCCCTTACTGCTGTGATTGTTAGTCTTCAAAG
>Ga0129308_1001153_pt1 | contig 29945 bp, 33 predicted proteins | sample L827metagenome_FD_94440 | JGI IMG/M metagenome (GOLD analysis project Ga0129308, IMG submission 94440) | Ring-tailed lemur group fecal microbial communities from Wisconsin, USA - L827 metagenome | ecosystem: Host-associated > Mammals > Digestive system > Large intestine > Fecal | place: USA...
CATGTGCAGATGGAAGGTCTCGTAAAATTCCGGAGAGGACAGCACCTCGTCCGGGGGACCCGCCTTCAGGACCTTTTTGTTCAGCAGGATGACCTTGTCCGCGAACTGGCCCAGGGTGGCGAAGTCGTGGGTGGACAGGAAGATGGACAGGTCGTACTGGGTGCGCAGCTCGTCCAGCATCTCCAGCAGCTGGTGTTCGCCCTCAATGTCCACGCCGGACAGGGGCTCGTCCAAAATCAGGATATGGGGCACCGGCTCCAGCGCCAGAGCCAGCAGCACCCGCTGGAGCTGGCCGCCGGACAGGGCCCCCATGGGCTTGTCCAGCAGGTCCTCGCCGTGGACCCGGCTGAGGCAGGCGGCGGCCCGCTCCCGGTACTTCTGGGAGACGGGCAGCCACACGGGCCATTTGGCGGTGGCGGCGGTGAAGAAGTCCAGGACGGACACCGGGTCCCCCCGGTCAAAGCTTGGGGCCTGGGGCACATAGCCCACCAGGGGCCGCTTGCCCCCGGTGACAGCCCCATCGGCCAGCTGGATGGCGGGTCCCCCCGCCGGGGCAAAGGTGATGTCACCTTTATAGGGCATCTGGCCCAGAATGCTGCGGAACAGGGTGGATTTGCCCGCCCCGTTGGGACCGATAAGGGCCACGATTTCCCCACAGTGGAGGTGGAAGGACACGTCGTCCAGGATGGAGTCCCCCTGGAGATTGACGGACAGTCCCTCTAATTTCAAGCAGCAGGCGTCGCCGCAGCCGGCGGCCAGCTTGCCGTGTTTGATGCTTCTCATGCAAAAGCCTCCATCACTGTATCCAGATTCACACGCATGGGAGTGATGTAGAGATACTCCATAATCTCCTCCATGCCCCACTCCTCTTTCACATCCCCGCCGCTCATCAGCATGGAAAGCTGGGCCACTCGGCAGCCCGTTTCCCGGGAAATGGCCTTGGCGGTGGCCTCGGAGCCGTTGACCTCGGTAAAGATGGCCGGGATGTGCTTCTCCTTGACCAGCTCCGAGATCTCCACGATTTCATGGGCGCTGGCCTCGCTGCCCGCCTCCTCCTCAATGGAAGCCAGGAGCTCCAGGTCAAAGGCCTTGGCAAAGTACTGGAACCCGTCGTGGAAGGTGATCAGCTGACGGCAGGCCAATTCGGGCCAGTCACTGACACGATACTCATACAGGAGATACCGCTCCACCAGGTCGTAAGCGCCCGTGGCGTAGTCGGCATAGGTCTCCGCCCGCTCCGGGTCCACTTGGGCCAGCCCCGCGGCCAGGTTGTCCAGCATGATTCCGACGTTGGTCGGGTCCATCCAGTAGTGGGGATCAAAATGGCCGTGGTCGTGGCCCGCCTCGCCCTCCTCTTCTTCCTCGTGGTGGTGCCCCAGGTTTTCCAGCAGTTCCACGCCCTCAGAGCAGTCGATGACCGCCGCGTCGGAGGTAGCCAGTGCGTCCTCCATGAACTCCTCCAGCTCCACGCCGTTCATAGCCACCACGTCGGCCCGGGCCAGCAGCTTCATGTCGCTGACCGACAGGGTGTAGTCGTGGAGACAGCTGGCCTCGCCGGTGTTCAGCCGCTCCACCGTGACGCCCTCCACACCCTGGGTGACGGCGCTGGCAAACAGGTAGATGGGATAGGTGGTGGCCACGATGGTCAGTGTCCCCTCGTTCTCACTCCCCGTCCCGCCCTGAGCCGGAGCGCACCCTGTCAGCGCCAGGACCAAAGCGCAGAGGACATATAGCAAACGCTTCTTCATAAATACCTCGTTTTCTATGCGAATAAACAAAATGACAGTTTAACCAAGTAAGTATAGCTTACTTCTTTTCGCTTGTAAATCGCTTTCTGGGAAAAAGCCGAGTCGGCCGACACTTTTCGCCTCCTTTCCCCGCCAGAGCCGCCGCACATGCCGACATTCTCCTATTTTTTCTCGTGAATAAACTGTAAATCTATGGTTTTCTTCCCCGCCGCCCCTTGTCAGGGGGGGCGGTTTTTAGTATAATGCAACAGTACGGCCATTCCAAACCCGGGCCGGCACAGGACACGGTCCTCCGATCCCGGACCGCGGCCATTCTTAACAAGACGAGAGGAATGAACAAACTGTGAGTGCATCCAGAGAAAAGAAGTCTCGCCAGGACGTGGCACCTCAGGGTCCCACTGATCGGGAGCAGAAAAAGCAGCAGGAGGCCAAGGAGGCCCGCCGCAGCAACATCCTGTATACCACGGTGGGGATTATCTGCGCGGTACTGGTCGTTTTCCTGCTGGTCTGGCGCAGCGGCATGATCCAGCGCAGCACCGCCGCCGTTACCATTAACGGCACCAAATATACCGCCGCCGACGTACAGTACTATTTCAATCTCACGCTTCAGCAGAACGGCGTCAGCAACGCCTCCTCCCTGAAGAGCATGGTGGTCGATCCCACGACCGGCAAAACCATGTACGACTACCTGATGGACCAGTCCATCCAGACCATGGTCACCACAACCGCCGCCGCCGACAAGGCCGAAGCCGAGGGCTTTACCCTCTCCGACGAGTCTCAGGCCCAGCTGGACGACGTGCTGAAAAATATGGAATCCGCCTGGGAGGGTACCTCCTATTCCAGCCTGGACGCCTTTATCCGCGCCAACTACGGCCCCTACATGACCCACGACCGTCTGGTAAATCTGATCAGCCAGTACTGGCTGGCCAGCAACTATATCAACTCCGTGACCGACGGCTTCACCTACAATGACGCCGATTACCAGACCTACTACAACGAGAACGCCGACGCCCTGGATACCTTCACCCTCACCCAGTTCGCACTTCAGGCCAAGGTGGATACCAAGAACGCCGACGGCAGCGCCATTGAGATGACCGACGACGAGAAGGCCGCCGCCCTGGAGGAGTCCAAAGCCCAGGTCAAGGCCGTGGCCGAGGAGCTCCAGGCCAAGCTGGCCGCCGGCGAGGACCCCAGCGCCCTGGCCGAGGAGTACGCGGATCAGCTGTTCTCCTCCGGCGTTTCTGAGCAGCGGGTGGGCGCTAAGGTCAACACCGCTTACAGCGAATGGGCCTTTGACAGCGCCCGGAAGGACGGCGACGTGACCCTCAGCGAATACGAGTCCAGCGACACCAGCTACTATTACTATGTGGTCCGCTACGAGGGCCGCGCTCTGGACCAGTCCAACACCGCCGACGTCCGCCACATCCTAGTGAAACCTGAAACCGACGAGGGCGCCTCCGAACCCACCCAGGCCCAGTCCGACGCCGCCAAGGCCAAGGCCCAGGAGCTGCTGGACCAGTGGAAGGCCGGCGAGGCCACCGAGGATTCCTTCGCCGCTCTGGCTCAGACCGACAGCGCCGACACCGGCTCCGCCTCCAACGGCGGCCTGATCTCTGGTATCAGCGCCTCCTCCACCTATGTGGACAGCTTTAAGAACTGGGCTCTGGACCCCGCCCGCAAGACCGGCGACACCGACCTGGTGGAGAGCTCCTTCGGCTGGCACATTATGTATTACGTGGCCAAGGGCGACCCCGCCTGGAAGCAGACCGCCCTCAGCGCTATGAGCCAGGAGGACTTCACGGAATGGCGGACCGCCGCCACTGAGGGCTACGAGCCCTCCACCGGCCTGGGTCTCAAGTTCGTCCAGGGCTGATGAGAGCGTCTGAGCCATGGCCAGTTTCTCTTGGCTCCGGCCAATCCACTTTCTCGTAAGCCGCGGCATTATGATAAAAAAATCCCCGTTCCAACTGGAACGGGGATTTTTTTATTTTTCCTGCTTAGCCAGGGGAACCAAAGCGCTGGCGCCGATGCGGTCGGCCCCCGCCTCCAGCATGGCCTGAGCCTGCCCGAAGGTTCGGATTCCGCCGGCAGCCTTGATGCGGACATCGGGGCTGATGTTTTCCCGAAACAGCTTCACGTCCTCCACCGTGGCTCCCCCGGTGGAAAAGCCGGTGGAGGTCTTGATGAAGTCGGCCCCGGACATGGAGACGACCCGACAGGCAGCCACCTTCTCCTCCTGGGTCAGTTGGCAGGCCTCCACGATGACCTTGAGGATACGGCCCTTGCAGGACGCCTTCACCGCTTTGATCTCCTCCAGCACACCCTCCCAGTCGCCGGCCTTGGCTAAACCCAGGTTGATGACCATGTCGATCTCATCGGCGCCGTTGCGGATGGCGTCCTCCGTCTCAAACACCTTCACCTCCGGGGTGGAATAGCCGTTGGGGAATCCGATGACGGTGCAGATTTTCAGGCGGTTGCCCACGTGATCGGAGGCCCGCTTCACATACCGGGGCGGAATACACACCGAGGCGGTACCGAACTCCATTCCCTCGTCGCAGATTTCCTTCACCTGCTCCCAGGTGGCTGTAGTGGTCAGCAGGGTGTGGTCCACCCGGCTTAAAATCTCTTGATGCTCCATGGCTTGAACTCCTCTCATACCGGCAAAACCGGCTGTTAACTTTTGATGCTTCATTTTACTCCAACAGGCCCATTCTTGTCCAGTATCGATTCGGACAGAATGGATATTCCCGCTGTAAATTTTGTTTGGCGTTCATACCGAGTTTCTCTCCATACCCGAGATCAGCCGGGACTTCCACTGCCAGATGGCCATAATGTGCCCTTATCTTCCCCTTTCCCCCTCACCAACGCCTCCGCTCCGGCATAGTCTATGGTACAGATTCGTTGATACGGAGGGTCGATCATGACTGTTTTGCCTCATATTCAATATTTTCTGGGGGCCAACGCCCCCACCGGATTTTATTCCCTGTACTCCGAGCTCATCCGCCCGGAAACTGCCCGGGCCATTTACATTCTGAAGGGCGGCGCCGGCTGCGGCAAGTCCACCCTCATGCGGCGGGTGGCGGCCCGAATGGAGGAGGAGGGCCTCAGCACCGAGTACATCTTATGCTCCGGCGACCCGGATTCCCTGGACGCCCTGCTGCTGCCCCCGCTGGGCGTGGCCCTGGTGGACGGCACCGCTCCCCATGTAGTGGAACCAAAATATCCCGGCGTCGTAGACCGTTATATCAACCTTGGGGACTGCTACGACAGCCAGGGCCTGGCCCATTTGCGGTCGGACATCATCTCGGCCATGTCCGGCTATAAGGCCTGTTATCCCCGGGCCTACCGCTGTCTTGGGGCCTCCGCCGAGATTTTTGGGGATATCCGCTCTGCCCTGCTCACCGATGCCCTGCGTGAGAAGCTGGCCAAGCGGGCCCGGGGCATCCTATCCCGGGAAATCGGTCGGAAAAAGGGGGCAGCTCCCGGCCAGGTAAAGCAGCGATTTCTGGGCGCGGTGACCCACCGAGGTCCTCTGTGTCTTTTCGACACCGCCACAGCCCAGTGCGGCAGGATCTACGAGCTGACCGACAGCTTCGGTCTGGCTCACGAGCTTCTGATTCACCTGCTGACCGGGGCGGTAACGGCCGGATATGACGTAGTGGCCTGTCCCGACCCCATGGCTCCGGACCGTCTGGCCCACCTGCTGATCCCCCAGCTGGACACGGCCTTTCTCACCTCCACCGCCGCCCTGCCTTTTCCAGGAAAAGCCTACCGGCGCATCCGGCTGGACGCCGCCGTGGACAGCGAACTGCTGGGCCGCAGCCGCCCCCGGCTCCGCTTCGCCAAAAAGGTATCCTCCGCCCTGGTGGAGGAGGCCGTGGACTCCCTGGCCCAGGCCAAGGCCATGCATGACGACTTGGAGGCCCTGTACAACCCTTACGTAAACTTCGGATTGGTGGAGCAGATCGCCCAGTCTGTGGGCGACGAGATTCTGCGTCTTTAACGTTATCCCGTCCCCCGCAAAAAAACTCGGTATCCGGATCTCCGGATACCGAGTTTTTTATCCCCGCCCATCTGGAGCAGTTCCCTGAAACACGCCAAAATCCAAATTCAAGTCCACACCGCCGGGGATGCCGTCTACGGTTCCACGGTCGGTATACTGCCACAGGCGAAAGCCATAGTAAAAATCGGGGGCGCTGTCGTACTCGGCCAGCCAGAAAGGATATTGGGCCAACTGGGCCAGGTCCAAGGTCAGATAGCCCAGCTCCTGGTTAAAGTAAACCGCCGGGGTGTATCCGCTCTCCTGAATTTTTTGGCAGAAGGCTACGGCACATTGGGTCAGGGTTTGTCCGTCCACACCGTCGGTCCGGGCCCCCTTGCCCGGGGTAATGGGTTCCCAGTCAAAGGCAACCGGGTAGGTCAGGTCGTAACCTTCCAAAGCCCCCAGCACAAAAGAGGCTTCCTCCTCCGCCTCCTCCGGTGTCGTGGCCTGGGAGAAGAAGTAGACCCCCACCTCGACTCCCGCGTCCAAGGCTCCCCGGATATTCGCCTCAAAGCGGCTGTCCAGATTCAGTTTTCCCTCAGTGTACCCCCGGTAACCCAGCCGGATCATGGCGAAATCCACCCCATCCGCTGCCGCGGCATTCCAGTCAATCTCTCCCTGATAGAAGGACACATCCACGCCCTCCTTGGCGCAGACGTCCCCTTGGATATAGCGGACCCGGCCCGTCTCGTCTTGCACAAAGCCGGCGGGGTTGTACCGATTCACTGGTACACCCTCTTTGGCCTCCAGGGTCATGTCCCGGTATTGGAATGTAACGGGCTCCTTTTTCCATAAAAGTCCAAAGCAAAGGACAGCTCCGGCCAAGATCAGGGCCAGGCAGATGCAGGACAGCCGCCCGCCTCTGCCGCCCTGTCGCTGGGTCCGGGTATTTTTATTCATAAGGTTCCTCCATTTCGGACAATCTGCCCGGTTTCAACATTCTTCTGCTGACGGAATGCCTGAACACTGCAAACCAAACGTTCATTGTATGTCGTTTTTTCATCCATCCCAGAAAAATAGCAAAAATCAAAGAATTACAGGCGTATTGCGATTATTATAGCAGGAGTTTATCCAACCCGCAACCATACCCGCTTGTTTTTCTTTTTCAGCAGCGCATCTATATTTTGTACAAATTGTATAAAAATTGTATTTAATTTTTGTTTGCTCACTTTTTATTTTTGAACGTTTTTTTATAATTGTAACCCTTTTTGTAACCGCGGTATGATATAATGCAAGCACGATCAGGGTAGCGCCGCAAGCGGCCGCCCCAGATCAAGCAGAACAGATCGCAGATACAATCTTGTTGCCCCGCGCGGGGAGCCGCGCTTTTTGGAATAATGCAAAAAGGCAAACCGTCCGAAAGAACGGGACGCAAAGCCAAGGAGCTAAAGCGGGACCCTGTTCCGCCATGCCCGCCCGGCCGCCATTCATTTCGATCTCAATTTTCAGTAAAGGAGAACGGAAACATGGCAAGAAAATGGAAGAAACTGCTGGCGGTAACGCTGGCGCTGAGCATGACCATGAGTCTGCTCAACATGACTGTTTGGGCCGGTGCAGCCACCGATGCCGCAAACGAAACTTTGGTCGCCGCACAGACTGCGCTTGAGGAGGCCAAGGCCGACCTGGAGACAAAGAAGGCCGCCCAGACCGAGGCTCAGGCTGCGGTCGACGCGGTGCAGGCAGCCTATGACGAGGCCTTGTCCGCCATCGGCACCACCGACCTGGACAGTGCCAAGGGAGCTCTTGATACCGCCAAAGGCGAAGCCGAGGAGAAACTAGCCGCAGTCGAGAATGCCGAGGTCGCCGTGACCGCCGCCCAGGAGGCTTTGGACGCGGTGAACGTAGACCCCGAGGCTACCGACGAGGAAAAACAGGAGGCACAGGACGCCTTGAAGGAAGCCAATGCGGCCCTTACCGAAGCGCAGGCCGCTTCCGAGAAAGCCCAGGCCGCTCTGGAAACCGCCCAAAGCGCCGCAAACGAAGCCCAGGCCGCCTATGACGCAGAAGTAGCCGAAGCTGGTGAGTCCACCGGCTACACCACCGCCAAGGACGCTCTGACCGTCGCCGATGAGGCCGTGGAGGCTGCCGAGGCTGTGGTGACCGATAAGGAAGCCGCCGTAGAAGCCGCTAAAGCGAATGTCGAAGCTGCGAAAGACGTGGATGCCGCGGCCGAAGTAACCGCGCTTATCGGTGCTTTGACTGAAGGCAGCGCCTCTGATGATATCAGAGCCGCACGCGCCGCCTATGAAGCGCTGACTTCCGCACAGAAAAAACTGATTTCTTCTGAGACGCTTGAAAAGCTTCAGGCCGCCGATGCGTCTCTGTACACCATCCATACCGGCATGACTCAGGAAGAAGTGGATGACGCCATTGCTGGTGTCGAGGAGATCACGGTTCAGCCCGGCCATTATGGCAAGGAGAAATCCCATATCAAGATCAATCTGACCTCCGGCAACCAGACTGTAACGCTGTCCGGCGACTATACCCGCCTGATGATCGTGACCCTGAGCGATGGTAATGTTCTGAATGCTGATGAAGCTTATATCAACGGTGAACTGTCCGTTGTCCACAACCAGAGTCCTGCCCTCTATATTCCCTACGGCTCTTTGGAAGTCTGTGGCAACCTTGTGATTGATGACCACGACTATGGCATTATTCTTGGTTATACTAACGCCGGCGAGGACGAGACCTCTTCTCTGACCATTGACGAGAACGCCAATGTTACCATTGTAAACTGTGACAGAGCTAAGAGCGGCAGCTATGATGGCGGTGTCGTCTGTGGCGGAACCGATTATTTCAGCTATGTGGATACTCAGGGTGACGGCACCCGCGGCTCCGCGATCACGACAAAGGGTAAAGGCAGTGTCATGTTCTCCGTAGAAGAAAATGCGGTCTTGGACTGCCACGATAACTTCAGCGCCGGTATTTTCGCCATTACGGTGCGCTATACCTTCGATGCCGCCCCTGGTTCCCAGATTCTCATGAACTCCAACAACCAAGGTCTGAACATGAACACCGATTATGTCGGCAGCTGCACCATTACCCTGGATAACGCTACTCTGGAGACCTGCAACAACAGCTCCAACGGCATCACCGGTCAGGCTCTGCCCTATCTTTTGAATATCACGAATGATTCTGTCGTGAAATCCGACCACAATGGCGCAATCGGCATCAACAATTTCTATATCAACATTGAAGATTCCGATATTTCTGTTTCCAACAACCGCTCTCACGGCGCCACTAATGTATCTTTTACTTCTGTAAACTCCAAAGGCCATTTCGATGACAACGCCTACATCGGCCTGAATATCACCAAACTCAATGACGGTGAGACATACACCCGAATCGAGAACAGCGCCATTAGTGCCCGTGATAATGGTGGTCCCGGTATCCGTTTCTATACCGCCGGCAAAGAGACTCACATTTCTGATTCCCGTGTTTATACAGACGGCAACGGAGAGGGCGCCAGCATTTACGGATACAAAGTAAAACCTAGTGATTCCGGATATTGGGCTGGCATTGTCGGCAAAGACAAGGTTACTCTGACGAACAGCTTCGTCCACAGCGTCAGCGCCGGCGGCTATGCCCTGTACAATGACTCCACTTCACCCGCCGAGTTGAAGATCAGCGGCACAGACGTGGTTGCGCTGGACAAGACTCTGTCCCCCGCCGACATCTTTGATGACTGGAACAGCAAGGGCAACACCGGGCGCACCTATGTGACTGGCGGCAGCCTGCAAGCCAACGCTCAGGATATGACCAAGGGCTTTATTCAGAGTATGAACCAGCAGATTCCTGCCGTCGGTTCCAACACTGACAGGACCACTGTTCAGTACGCCGCACCTGTCAACACCAACGGCACCGCTCTGACCCGCTTTGACTTGAATAAGGAATTTGATCACGGCACCTCTCTGACCGAGGAGAACGACATCTACAAGTTCACCACGATCGACCCCAATCGGACTGAGAACGCCGCCTACGACTACACCTTCCGTTACAACACCAAGGGTGAGGATCTGGTCGAGGACGAGAAGGACAACGCCTATGTCTGGACCCCCGTCACCGTCATCACCTACGACGCCACCGAGGGCACCATCGCTGACGCCGCCCTGGGCACCGCCCAGAAGGGCAATGTGGTCCTGAACAGCCGCGGCGACGGCCAGGACACCATCGGCAACACCCCCGTGGTGACCACCGTCACCAACACTGATCCCGAGACCGGCGCCGAGACCTCCGAGGAGTTCTCCGACTACATTGACGCCACCGACTACACCATCTGCGGCAGCTCCATGGCTCTGTCCGAGGCCGTCTTCCCCGCCGCCTCCCGCTCCGGCTACTCCTTCTCTGGCTGGTACTACGCCAAGGGCGCTGAGAACATTGAGAAAGCCGCCCAGCTGGCAGCCACCGGCAAATTTACCGAGCTGTATGCCCTGCTCAAGTCCGACAAGGGCGCGGAACTGACTTCCGACACCCTGACCGCCGCTGACGGCGACGATGTGGAGGCCATCACCGTTTACGCCCTGTGGGACAAGAACTCCGAAGGCGGCGGCGGTCACACCGACTACTATAAGGTCACCGTCAACTACTATGATAAGGAGACCGGCAAGAAGATCGCTACCAGCTATGTCTCCGGCTCTCTCCGTGAGAACAGCCGCTACGACGTCACCGACAAGGATGCCATCTCCATCGAGGGCTACACCTACGACTCCACCACCGGCGATCCCCTGAAGGGCACCATGGACAAGGATAAGGTCATCGACGTCTGGTATGTGGCCAATGAGGAGATCCCGGACCCCGAGGTCCCCACCGATCCTGGTCAGGAGATTCCTCCCGTCGATCCTGGCAAGCCCACCGATCCCGGTCAGGAACTCCCGGACCCCGAAGTCCCCACCACTGACGTGCCCAAGACTGGCGACAGCTCCCTGCTGTGGCTCGCGGCCGCCGCCGTCTCCGGCATCGGCCTGGCTTGGCTGGCCATCGCTGACAAGAAGCGCAAAAACTTCTAAGCTTCCCTTTCTTACCAAAAACCCCGCCCGACCTTATCACAAAGGCCGGGCGGGGTTCTTTTGCAGAAATCATTAATTCAATCGGTGCAATGCCCTTTATCCGATGACTTTTCGGGCCACATCCACGCTTTCTTTGGCATCCTTGGCGTAGAAATCGGCGCCGATCTGGCCGGCGTACTCCGGCGTAAGCACCGCGCCGCCCACCACCACCTTGCAGGGCAGCTCCTCCGCCCGCAGCAGGGCAATGGTGTCGGCCATGCTCTTCAGTGTGGTGGTCATGAGGGCAGAAAGTCCCACCAGAGGCGCGCCGTGGGTCCGAACGGCTTGGGCCACGGCGGCGGGCTCCACGTCCTTGCCCAGGTCGATGACGGTGTAGCCGTAGTTTTCCAGCAGGACCTTGACGATGTTCTTGCCGATGTCGTGGATGTCCCCCTTAACGGTGGCCAGAACGATGGGGCCCTTGCCAGACTCCTGGCCGGGCTGGCCGGACAGCTGCTCCCGAATCACCTCGAAGGCGGCCTGGGCGGCTCCCGCCGACTGGATGAGCTGAGGCAGGAACACCCGGCCTGCCTCAAAGTCGGCCCCCACCTTGTCCAGGGCTGGGATCAGGATGTCATCCACCAGGGTCATGGGCGGGACGGTTTCCAGCAGCTTGCGGGCCGCGGGACCGGCCTCTCCCTTCAGGCCGGCCTCCACCACCTGGGCCAGGTCCCGCTCCCCAGCGGGGGCAGCGGCGGGTGCGGCCTTGCCCGCCGTGATGGTGGTGGACACCTGGGCGTCGCCGTAGGCGGCGATAAAGTCCCGGGCGTCCCGGTCGATGTTCATGAGCAGATGGTAGCTGCGGACAGCGGCCATCATGGAATCCACGTTGGGGTTTAGAATGGGCAGGTCCAGACCGGCGCTCATGGCCAGGGTCAGGAAATTCTGATTGACCAGAGCCCGGGCGGGCAGTCCGAAGGAGATGTTGGACACACCCAGCACCGTCTTAAGGCCCAGCTCGGCCTTGACCCGCCGAAGGGCCTCCAGAGTCTGGGCCGCTCCCTCGGGCTCCGCCGACACGGTGAGCGTCAGGCAGTCGATGTACACGTCCTCTTTCCGGATGCCGTAGAAGAGCGCCTTGTCCAAAATCCGCTTGGCAATCTCCATCCGGGCCTGGACGGTCTTGGGGATGCCGTTCTTGTCCAGGGTCAGGCCCACCACAGCGGCGCCGTACTTCTTCACCAGGGGCAGGATGGCGTCCAGCACCTCCTCGTCCCCGTTCACCGAGTTGACGATGGCCTTGCCGCAGTAAACCCGGAGGGCGCCCTCCAGCACCTTTGGGTCGGTAGAGTCCAGCTGGAGCGGGGCGTCGGTGACTCCCTGGAGGGCCTTGACCACCTTGACCATCATGTCTGCCTCGTCGATCTCGGGCAGGCCCACGTTCACATCCAGAATGTCGGCCCCCGCTCCGGTCTGGGCCAGGGCCTGGTTCAGCATGTAGTCCACGTCCCCGCGCCGCAGCGCCTCCTTCATCAGCTTCTTACCCGTGGGGTTGATGCGCTCACCGATGACCCGCACCCGGTCAACGGGGATGGTGCAGGTCCCGCTGCACACGGCGGCCGGGACGTTCCTGGGAAGCTCCCGGATGGTCCGGCCCTCTAGTGCCTTGGCCATCCGTGCGATATACTCCGGGGTGGTGCCGCAGCAGCCGCCGTAGAGCTTCACGCCCAAGTCGGTAAGCTGGGCCATGCTCTGGGCAAACTCCTCCGCCGTAATATCGTAGCCCGCCCCGCCGGGGTCGGGCAGGCCAGCGTTGGGTTTTACCGCGATGGGCAGGGTGGTCCACCGGATCAGCTTCTCCACCAGGGGGGGCATCTCCCGGGGCCCCAGCGAACAGTTGACGCCGATGGCGTCGGCCCCCATGCCCTCCAGGGTCAGGGCCACCGAGGCGGGGTCACAGCCCAGGAAGGTGCGGCCCCGCTCCTCATAGGTCATGGTGATCATGACGGGAAGGTCGCTGCACTCCTTGACGGCCAGCAGAGCCGCCCGGGCCTCCTGGAGATCGGTCATGGTCTCGATGACCGCCAGGTCCGCCCCAGCTTCCGCTCCGGCCCGGACCACCTCTTTAAAGATGTCCACGGCCTCCTCAAATTTCAGGATGCCGGTGGGCTCCAGCAGCTGTCCGATGGGACCGATGTCCAGAGCCACCAGCGCCCGGCCCCCGGCGGCCTTTTTGGCCGCGGCCACCGAGGGAGCCACCACCTCCGCCACCGTTTTCCCGGTGCGGCGCAGCTTCTCCCGGTTGGCTCCAAAGGTGTTGGCATACAGGATTTGTGCCCCGGCCTCCGCATAAGCCCGGTGGATGTCCTCCATCCAATCGGGGTGGTCCAGGGCGGCCAGCTCGGGGGCCTCGCCCAGAGTCAGGCCCTTGGCCTGGAGCATGGTGCCCGTGCCGCCGTCCAAAATCACGGGGCCGGGGATCTTTAGCAATTCACGAAATTCCACAGTGTCCACCTGACTTTCGATACTGACAGCCGTCATGGGCGGGACAGCCCAGGCAGCTGCGGATGGTCTTCTCAATGGGCCCGTCGGCCACCCCCAGGATGGCGGTCACCGATTTGCGCGGGAGCAGAATGTGGCTGGCGCTGGCGGTGAGGCCCACCCGGCGTGGGGCGTCCAGCAGATCCAGCAGGTCGTTTTGCAGGGAGAGGGGCAGGTCCCCGTAGCCGGGACTGAACCGGAAGGGGAAGGCGCAGCCCGGAAACATCCCCTGGAGCTCCTCCTCGATCTGGTCGCACACCTCCTCCACCGCCGCAGCGGCGGCGCAGTCCAGGGCCAGCGCCTTGGCCATATCGCCGCTCTCCGCCCGGCGGATCAGTGCGTCCGCCCCGGCGGACAAAGTGGCGCAAAACAGGACCGCGCGGCGGCAATCCTGTAAATGCGCCTTGATGTCCCGGCCGGGCAGCAGCAGGCCGCAGCTCAAGCGGACGCCGCCCTCCTCCGGAGTCAGTTCAAAGACCCGGTAGGACCAGCGGGGCTGAACCGCCCTGAGCACCTGCGCCGCGCAGTCTTCCGCCAGAGCACGAGTGGCCGGGTCCGCTTTGTCCGGTGGACAGCCCATGTACCGCAGGACCTCGTCAATGTTCAGTTTTGAAAGGGTGATTGGCATGGATAGCCTCCCGATTCGCGCTGGGGCAGCTGTGCGCTATCCCTTACAGCAGTATGATTCCCGCCTCGTCGCAGGCCTTGATGTTGGCCTCGCCCCAGAGAGAGCTCTGCACCTCGCCGATGTGGACCTTGTTTCCCATCCGGCATAGCCGGATGGGGGCCCTTTGAATGGAAATCCTCGGGCGAAATGAATTCGCCCTCCGGAAATTCTCCGCTTCGCTCCGAATTTGCGGCGCAGGGGCGCCGCTCCCCGCTGCGCGGGGCCTGGGCAAGGCCCACTCGGCGCTTACAGCAGTACGATTCCCGCCTCTTCGCAGGCTTTGATGTTGGCCTCGTCCCAGAGAGAGCTCTGCACCTCGCCGATGTGGGCCTTGCCCAGGAGGAGCATGGAGACCCGGGACTGACCGATGCCGCCGCCCATGGTCAGGGGCAGCTCGCCGGCCAGCAGCATTTTGTGGAAGGGCAGCTCCCGGCGGCTGTCACAGCCGGCCAGGGTCAGCTGGCGGTCCAACGCGGCGGGGTCCACCCGGATGCCCATGGAGGACAGCTCCATGGACCGGCCGTTGACGCTGTCCCAGCACAGCAGATCGCCGTTCAGGTTCCAGTCGTCGTAGTCGGGGGCCCGACCGTCGTGAGGCTGGCCGGAGCGCAGCCTGCCGCCGATGCCCATGATAAAGGTGGTGGGATGCTCCTTGACGAAGGCATGCTCCCGCTCCTTGGAGGTCAGAGTGGGGTACAGGTCCTCCAGCTCCTGGCCGGTGACGAAGGTGACCTCCGGGGACAGCTTGGGCAGCACGGACAGCTGGGGGAATACCGAGTGCAGGAAGTACTGGGTGTCCACCAGGGCCCCCACAATGGACCGGACGGTGTCCTGGAGGTAGCCCAGGTTCCGGTCCTTCTCGCCGATGACCTTCTCCCAGTCCCACTGGTCCACATAGGCGGAGTGGAGGTTGTCCAGGTCCTCGTCCCGGCGGATGGCGTCCATGTCGGTATACAGGCCCTCGCCCATCTGGAATTGGTAGCGCTTCAAAGCCAGACGCTTCCACTTGGCCAGAGAATGGACCACCTGGGCGGTCTCTTCCACCCCGTTGATGTCAAAGGCCACGGGGCGCTCCACGCCGTTCAGATCGTCGTTCAGGCCGGAGGTTGCAGACACGAACAGAGGGGCGGACACCCGGTGCAGCCGCAGGGCGCCGGCCAGCTTATCTTCAAACAGGCGCTTCAGCAGGCCGATGGCCTTCTGGGTCTCATAAATAGAGAGCAGGGAGGTATATCCCCGGGGCAGATCGATGTGAGTCACAACGGATCACTCCTTCTTCAAAATCCTCCCTATTATATCGAAAACACGTGTAAAATGCAATCTGTTCTTGCCAATCTCACCCACCCTGCGTATAATAGTTTTATTTCAATACGAAGGAGAATCGCCATGAAATTTATCTCCTGGAATGTAAACGGCCTGCGGGCCTGTTTGAAGAAGGGCTTTCTGGACTTTTTCCGAGATCAGGCCCCCGATTTCTGCTGCTTGCAGGAAACCAAAATGGAGCAGGGCCAGGCGGACGTGGACCTGGGCGAGGGATATCTGGAGTACTGGAACTCGGCTGAGAAAAAGGGCTACTCCGGCACCGCCGTCTTCACCCCCCACACCCCCCTCTCCGTAGCCTACGGCATGGACAAGGACCAGCATGACCACGAGGGGCGGCTCATCACTCTGGAGTACGAGCAATTCTATCTGGTGTGCTGCTACACCCCCAACTCCCAGGACGGTCTGAAGCGGCTGGACTACCGGATGGAGTGGGAGGACGACCTGCGTGAGTACCTGATGTCCCTGGATAAGGTGAAGCCCGTGATCTACTGCGGCGACCTGAATGTGGCCCATCAGGAGATCGACCTGAAAAACCCCAAGACCAACCGGATGAACGCCGGCTTCTCCGACCAGGAGCGGGAGAAGATGACCCTGCTGCTGTCCTCCGGCTTTACCGACTCCTTCCGTGCTCTGTACCCCGACGTCACCGGGGCCTACTCCTGGTGGTCCTACCGGTTCAACGCCCGGAAGAACAACGCGGGATGGCGCATCGACTACTTTATCGTCTCTGACCGGCTGAAAGAGCATATTCGCCGGGCCGAGATTTTAAATCAAGTAGAGGGCAGCGACCACTGCCCTGTGCTGCTGGAGCTGGATTTTTAACAAAGGCTCTTCCCGTCCCGCAGATTAAATGTTGAAAGAAGGTCCCGACCCATATGCGTTTTCAATACTGCCCCCACTGCGGCACCAAGGCCATCCAAAAGGAGATCGGCGACGAGGGTCTGATGCCCTGGTGCGACACCTGCAAGATTCCCCTGTTTGACATGTTCTCCACCTGTATCATCGCTCTGGTGGTCAATCAGTACGGCGAGGTGGCCCTGCTCCGGCAGAGCTATATCTCCAGCCAGTATCACAATCTGGTTTCCGGCTATATGCAGCCCGGCGAAAATGCGGAGGAGTGCGCCGCTCGTGAGATTGAAGAGGAGCTGGGTCTCAAGATCCGGGCCCTCCGTCCCGCCAAAACCTTCTGGTTTGCGCGCAAGGACATGCTGATGATCGGATTTCTAGCCTACGCGGACAAGGCCGATTTCCAGCTGTCCGGCGAGGTGGATCAGGCGGTATGGGTGGACCCGGAGCAGGCCCTCACCATGGTCCACCCCGGCGGCGCCATCTCCCACCAGCTGGTGGAGTTCTACTTAACCCACCGCGACCCTCCCGCCGTGGACGAGGACCACTGATCCCACGCACATCCATACAAAGAGAGAAGGAATATCCATGAAACTCTGCGAACTATTCGGCCAGGGGAAGACCGTTTTCTCCTGCGAGGTATTTCCCCCCAAGAAAACCAGCCCCGTGGACAGCATCTACAAGACTCTGGACGGACTGAAGGACATCCACCCCGATTTTATCAGCGTCACCTTCGGGGCCGGCGGCTCCCAGGTCAACCAAACTACCCATGAGATTGCCTCCATCATCCAGAACCAATACCACACCCCCGCCATGGCCCACCTGACCTGCATGGCTGCCGGGCGCGAGGATGTGGACCGCCTGCTGGCCGAGTTGAAGGCCGACGGGGTGGAGAACATCCTGGCCCTCCGGGGCGACCCCAACCCCAACTTTCCCCCCAAAACCGACTTTACCTACGCCAGTGATCTGGTATCCTATATCCGGGCCAACAGCGACTTCGGCGTGTCCGCCGCCTGCTACCCCGAGGGCCATCTGGAGAGCCCCGACCCGGTCAGCGACATCCGCCACTTGAAGGAGAAGGTAGACGCCGGCGCCCAGCACCTGGTCAGTCAGCTGTTCTTTGACAACGAGGACTTTTTCCGCTTCCTGGAGCGCTGCCGCATCGCCGGCATCAATGTGCCCATCGAGGCGGGCATTATGCCCGTCCTGTCCAAAAGCTCCATCCAGCGGATGGTATCCATGTGCGGCGCCAGCCTGCCCCGGAAGCTCACCCGCATCCTGGCCCGGTACGGCGACAACCCCGAAGCCATGCGGGAGGCCGGCATCGCCTACGCCATCGACCAGATCTCCGACCTTATCGCCGGCGGTGTGGACGGTATCCACCTGTACACCATGAACAATCCCCAAGTGGCCAAACAGATCTCCGACAGCCTGTTCTCCATCCGCCAGGTGTAAAATATGTGCCCCGTCTGCGGCCACTTTGGGCCGCGGACGGGGCATCCGACTGTGGAAAAGATTTGATTGGCAAGCTCGGCTCCCGACTCGATTCTTTACGATTTTTTAAGAATTCTTTTGCAGTTTTCTAATCTTCTTGTGTTAGGATAAGGACATAAGTACCGGAACCTGGACAGCGTCTGCCCCCGCCTCCCGGTACATAGAAAGAAGGTCGTCCCTTGCGGAATCGAAAACAGCTTCTCTCTCTGCTGATTCTTCTGGTGATGGTGGTAGGCGGAAGCTTATTTCTGTTGGACAGTGGATTTTTTGCCGCCGCCGCTTCGCCCGAGGCCCTGCGGACCTATATCGACCGCTTTGCTCCCTACTCCCATCTGTGCTTTTTTCTGGTTCAACTTCTGTCGGTGGTACTGGCCCCCATTCCCAGCAACATCACCGCCGCCGCGGGCGGTATGCTTTTCGGTACTTGGCCTTCCTTTTTCCTCACCTTTGCGGCCGTGGCAGCCGGCTCCCTATTGGTATTCTGGCTGGCCCGGGTGCTTGGGCGGACTTTCGTAGACAGACTGGTCAGCCGCCGCCTTTCGGAAAAGTACTTGGACGTGATCCACACCAAAACCACCGCTTTCCTGAGCCTGGCCTTTCTGTTCCCCTACTTCCCAGACGACGTGCTGTGCATCCTGGCGGGTCTCACCAATATCTCCTTCCGGCGGTTCGCCGTTATCCTTTTACTCACCAGGCCCTGGGGCCTGCTGTTCGCCAGCGCCCTGGGCGGTGCCTCCTTCTCCATCCCAATGTGGGCCCTGGCCCTCATCGGTCTGGGCGGTTTGGCCGCTTTCGTCCTAGGTATGAAGTATGGAGACAGGCTGGAGCAGGCCATCCTCCACCGTCTGCGGGAACGACGTGAACGCTGAATTTTCTTTTTGGAGAGCTGGAAATCCAGCTCTCTTTTTGCTGCACCCTACGCTAGTTTGAAAAAATTTAAAATTTCCTCTTTACAAATCCTCTCGCATGTGCTATTATCTTGTTGTAAATAAGAATTACTATTGTTTAGGAGGCGACAATGGAACGCAGAACAAGATACAGCAAAAAGCGTGAGGCCATTCTTGCCGCCATCCGCAGCACCGACTGTCACCCATCCGCCGAATGGGTCTACCAGACTCTGAAGCCCACCCACCCCGACCTGAGCCTGGGCACAGTATACCGCAATCTGACCTTCTTTCAGCAGTGCGGCGATATCCAAAGCGTAGGCGTGGTCAAGGGACAGGAACGATTCGACGGCGACATCACCCCTCACAGTCATTTTATTTGCAACCGCTGCGGCGCGGTGATTGACCTGCCTCAGATCAATCTGGACAGCGAATTGACCCAAAACGTCAGCGAGCAATATGGGCTCGCGGTGGAACGCCACGAACTCACTTTCTATGGCACTTGTCAAACCTGCATAAAAAACAAAAATAATAACATAACTTTATCTTGAGGAGGAAATTTATTATGAAGAAATTTGTTTGCACTATCTGCGGTTATATCCACGAAGGCGACACCCCCCCCGAGTTCTGCCCCATCTGCAAGGCTCCCGCCGAGAAGTTTAAGGAGCAGGTCGGCGAGAAGACCTGGGCCGCCGAGCACGTTGTGGGCGTAGCCCAGGGCGTGGACGAAGAGATCATCAAGGGCCTGCGTATGAACTTTGAGGGCGAGTGCTCCGAGGTCGGCATGTACCTGGCCATGGCCCGCGTGGCCCATCGTGAGGGCTATCCCGAGATCGGCCTGTACTGGGAGAAGGCCGCCTATGAGGAGGCCGAGCACGCCGCTAAGTTCGCCGAGCTGCTGGGCGAGGTCGTGACCGATTCCACCAAGAAGAACCTGGAGATGCGCGTCGACGCCGAGAACGGCGCCACCGCCGGCAAGTTTGAGCTGGCCAAGAAGGCCAAGGAGTTGGGTCTCGATGCCATCCACGACACCGTGCATGAAATGGCAAGGGACGAGGCCCGCCATGGCATGGGCTTCGAGGGCCTGCTGAAGCGTTACTTCGGCTAAGATTTAACCCGGAAATCAGCACCTTTCGAGAGGGTGGGGCGAAGGCTCCGCCCTCTCTTTTTGCCCTGATGTGGCATTTTTGTGGCTTTTTTCATTTTTCCATCATGTAAGACGATCCACATTGTGGCTTTGTCTGTTTTTGCCTTATAATCAAGCGTTTTCACGCCCAACTAACTGTTTTTCATAAGAAATAACCAACTTTCGAGAAGTTATCACATCCCTCCAGAGAAAAGAAAGAAGTATTGAACAGCTTTTTTATACTTTCGACTTGTTTTGCATGTGTGCGAGAGAAAATACAAATCTGATTGCTGTCCTTTCTATGATCTTGCGGCCATTTTGTGGCCGCTTTTTCTTGTTTCTATTATATCACATGTCATGATTAAAGTACAAGTTATTCTTTGCGGCGTGTTATACTTAAAGCACAAAGAGGGACGGGAAACAACAAAACCCAAACCTACCAAATCAAAAAACAATATATTTAAAAGGAGAAATCACCATGAAAAAGAACGCTGTTATCTACATCGACGACACCACCGCTCAGGTCACCAAGGCTTTCGAGAAGCAGGCTCGCATCTTCGGCACCGAGGAATTCAAGCTCTGGCGGGAATACAAGAAGGAGTTCCCCGAGGCTATGATGACCACCAAGGCTATCAAGAAGAACCCCAACAAGAAGTCCTACAAGAACCTGACCTATGCCAACATGGAGCTGTTCATCGAAGAGTATGATTCCAAGCTGGTTGTTGAGCTGAAAAAGCAGATTAAGCTTTCCAAGGTTCAGAGCAATCCCTACCGCGCAGTTCTGGCATGGTTCCTCAAGGAGTTCCCCAAGTATGACGAATACAAGGAATTCTTTACTGATAAGGACAAGACCGAGAGTGCTGCGACAGTGGAATACGAAGTCGATGAGGAAGTTACCACCCTCAAGATGGCCTCTGGGAGTAAGTAACAACTTGAAATACACTATTCAAAAGAAAAAGGAGATTACAAAAATGGAAATGCCCCGTGCCTTCATGAGCAATTACCTTTTGTCCTTTTGCCGGAGCTACAAGGAGTATGACGAACAGGAAGCGCGCCTGGCCGCGCTGACGGATGAAGCCTTGCGAGAGGAATTCACCGCCGAATACAATGCCATGCAGGGCGCACGCCCCGAACACCCTCTCTACGAAGAGAAGCCCGATGATCTCAACTGCTACAACCACATGGAATATTAAGGAGGAAAATACAATGAAAAACTCATATAAAATTGATTTTGTGAACAACACCCTGACCATGAGCAAGGCTTTTGAGGATGCGCTCAACAATCCCTCTTCCGAGGAATACAAGCTGGTTCAGCAAATCCGGGCTGACTTCCCCGCCATGCAGATCGTCCGCAAGACCCGCCGTGCCTCCAAGAATTGCCGCCCCACCAAGCGTCTGACCTACGCCAACATGGAAACCTACATGAGCGTGTTTAAGAACGCTGACGAGCTGCTGGCCCAGTTTGAGATCGTCAAGAAGCAGTCTGTCGGTCAGAACAGCCCCTACGGCTATGTGAGAAAATGGTTTGAGGCGCAGTTCCCCAACTACAAGGAATTGCCTGACTTTAACACTGACGCGCCGAAGGTGATTGACTTTCCCGTCAAGCAGACGAAAAAGAAGGACGCATAACAATGGAATACAAATGGAGAGAGGACGGTACTGATGATGTACCGTCCTCTCTGTTATTCGTGAGGTCTTACCTGACCGTATAAATAGCGTCTACAAAAGTTCCATCCCCGTTTGGAATAGATACAGCTATTTTTAAAGGTGTATCTGCATTCTCTGCCACTTCATCGGGTACTTTCATGCAGCCACGTCCCTCTCCTTGTGGGTCTAAAGGTTTCAACTTTGTATCGCCATCAATTGAAATGTAATCACTCCACATGTAAGCGTCAGACCACACTTCAAAAATATAACCATCATTGTAGTCTGCCGTGATACCCATAGCGGTTTCAACTTCTATTTCTTCTTTGCCTGTATATCTCAGAGTGTACGAATAAGACAGCATTGTATAGCCGTCCTCTGCCACAAAAGTTTTATTGGACTGTGGTTCATCGGTGGGCAGCATATATTCCGCATCTGGTGATGTACCGGTAGAAAAGGATGCATATTTGAGTTGGTCTGCAAATTCAACCCTTGTCAGTGTAAACTCAATTATATTACTGGTTAGAGTATCACCAACTGATAGTTCATTTGTTGCTGACGTACTATTGTTATTTGATGTATTACCTTCGTTGCCACAAGCCGCCAAGGACAGAATAAGTGTTGCCGCCAGCATGAAGGACAAGGCTTTTTTCATTTTACACAACTTCCTCCTATACGAATAGATTAACCGATATTGGTTAATCTGATTATACATCATTTTCGGTTAATATTCAAGTAGGAAGCGAGGCTTGAATATTATGATTTCTTACGAAAACTTGTGGGTCGTTATGAAGGAGAAAGGAATTTCACAATATGCCCTCATAAAGAAATATAATATCAGCCCAGCACAAATTACAAGGCTAAAGAGGAATGAAAGTGTTAGCACCCACACCATCGAAATGTTCTGTAAAATCCTTGATTGTGAAGTCGGCGATATTATGAAATATATTCGGGATGATGAAGTATGAAGGACGGGATGACCCGTCCTTTTTTCTTGTCTAAAACCTCCGCCGCGTCCATCGTATTCGCCCGTGTCCGCCGTAATTTTCAAGCGGTCGGGAAAAGTGCCGAGAAAACCTAAAATCGAAAATCACAAGCATACTTTCCCGGAACCATCCCCGCCCCGGTGTGACTGCTACCCCGCTCCACTCCACATGGGGACACCCTGCTTTTTGAACATACACTTTCAAGACAGTTCTTTCCTGACCTCTGTATAATGCGGATGGCGTGCAGAACACGCACTTTGTTCAAATGTTCGGAATTACTCTGATTTTCTCACATAATCGAGTTAATTTACACAAAAAAATTTTTATGGTATAATATATATAGAAAGTGAGAGAGGGATAAAAACCTGTCAAAACCTTTCTAATTATGAGTAAAAGGAGGTTTCTGTATGGAAACTATGACCGCAAAGGCCACTAACATTTAGAGCTATAACAACTGCTTTGTCTTGGGTGCAAAAGTAAGGGACGAGGGTGGAAAGTTCACCAAAAGCCCGGTCTATATTGATGAGCGAGGCATCGTGTTTAAGCTGTATGGCGGTTATCAAGGCGAGCTGCGGCACTATTATAAAATGACCTATGATCGCACCAAAAAAATCCTGACAAAATATCTGAATGGAGAACGTCGTGAAAAGGGCGATGAAACCTTGCGTGTTAGTCTGTACCTTGCCAATGCCAAGTTCAGCAACCTTCATATTTTTGTGATGGACTTTGACGCATGGGATGAAGAAAGCGACTTTTTCAAAGCAGCCAAGGCAATAGCCGACAAGGTGACACGTTCACAAGGCGGAGGCTATCACATGTTCTACGGTGTCAATAAAGAGGCCGCAACGCCGCTTTTTGACAGTATCAATCTGCTGGCAAGCAAGAGCGCAAAAAGCTATGTGTGCAAGACGGGAGCCGTTACATCGGACGGCAAAAACAAAGTAGATATGTTTTGCGACGCTTATCACTTCATCTATGAGTGGGAGCCGTGGGACAATACTGCTGATCTGACGGACAAAACGCAAGCACTTTTCGAGCTTATCAAGGGTAACTTTGTATTGACACGTTCAATGGATGGCGGAGGCGGAACAAAGACTTCAAAATCCGGGAACAGAGTTGCACCGCTTCAAAGGGTATCAGAGCGGGGCTTGCGAGAGCGGATGAACGAGAGGCAGCAGCTTGTGCTTGCCGACCTTAAAACTATGTCGGCTGACTGCAATCGTGGGCCGTGGTTCAGTATCGGCCTTGATATTTACCACGTTTTCGGAGCAGAGCTGGGCGGACTGGTATTCCATTGGTGGAGCAGTAGCAGCAGCGAGAAGTTCAACGAGAGCGGTTGCGCCCAAACATGGGAAAATATTTGTGAGCGCGGCCCCAAAACAGAACTGCGCAATATGGAATGGGACACCATGCTCATGGTTCCCGCTTTCTGATGGCAGAAAGGCTATGAAACAATGGAGAAAAAGGATTTTAAGGTCGCTGTCCCGCTCCCGCTCGATGAGGTGGGAGTAGAGGCCCAGCCGCCTGAGCCGAGCGAGAGCACCGCCGCGCCGCTGATCTTCCGGGGCAAGCCCATCGAATGGGTGGAAGCTCCCCAAAAAACAACTATCATTCACAAAAATGCAATCGGTGAGGACTACATAGAAGAACGGCAATCAGGTGTGCGGCACCTGATTGCCTACGAAAATAAAAATTTAGAAAGAGAGGGGTTCTTAAAAATGGTATTCCCTGATTATAAGAAGTACCCCTACAAAGTGAAATTCAAAACGGATGATATTTTTCGGTTGGGAGGGAATTAGAGGGCGAAGCTGCAATATCACATTTTATCACTACGGTTTCCCCTCGTCCATGTAAGCGAAAAGGACAAGGCCAGTTTAGAGGAGTTTTGCCAGTCCCACAGGGCAGAAACTGCCCGGCGGTGGTTAAACCGAATGAACTGGCCGGACGGCCACGAAAAGATGGTGACGTTTGGTGTGGCGTTAGCTGTTCGCGGCAAGGCAAGCGGTGTGTGGTGTTATCGGTCTGCCCCTCTTACAGAAAAGTGCGCAACCTATTACGGCGTTCCAATGACGTGGGAAGTATGGGCGCAGCCCATCGTCAAGTTTTTGAATGACCGCCGTGCCGAGCTTGCCGCCGCAAGGGGGGAGCCATGGGAAAAATGCACCGAACTTTTCAATGCAATACTTGACAATGCAATCATGATGTTGTCCTACCAAAACGGAATATATCTGACGCTCCCCGGCAACGAGTACAAGACCCTGAAAGAGTGGGTGTATCAATATCTCTCCGATGGGCGCACTCTGTTCCCCTATGCGGGGGATATTCCGGGCGGCGATTACTCATTTACCATTGACTTTGACAAAGATACTGAGATTGTACGGGCTTATGACTTGAAAAGGGAAATGGGGCAATACAATCGACAGCACAACACCGAACACAATAAGCAGTTAGGCCGCAACCAAACGAAAAAGCGGTTTGAAACTTTACAGGGTGACGCATGGACGACACAGGAGATCCTTGCCCAAGGTTTTAGCCGAAAGACACTTGACAAATTTGTTGAGCATGGTTTGATTGAACGTGTCAAGCGGGGGCATTATGTGAGAAAATCCGTGTGACTACTGGCGCAAATTACCTGACCCCGTGCGTCATATATTCTTTAATTATAATAACTCACGGGGTCAGGTAAAAATCCGCTGAACACACTTTGAAAGTGTGTATTCAAAATAATAAGGAGGCAAATACCTATGGTAATAATTCAATTTTAGAGCAAAATCCCTGACAAAAATAAATACGCGCATATCATTGACCCGCACGGTGGGGAAGCTCCAAGTGCCTTTGAAAACTACAAACAGGCAAAAGAAGATTTTTTCTCTATGCTGGAGAGTGACCCGGAATGGCGGGAGCTTATTCAACAGGAGTTGGAGGACGCCATGAGCGATTACTTTAATAAGCGGTAAAACTTTTCAATAAATATTAAGAAGTCGGAGAAAGATATTAAATCTTTTCTCCGACTTCTCTTTCTATATTTAAGACTTCTCAAAAGTTGTTGGGACTTGTTGCTTTTCCTCTGTTTTGTCCACTTTCTTCTCTGGCTTCTCCCATTCAAGAATTTCTTCCATGATAAGGGCGAGGGGCAACTCCGCATCTCCGAACATGGTACACCCCCAAAGTCATTGTTCACTTTGAAATCGGCGCGTCGTGGCAATCGTCACGACGCGCATTTTGTTTTTTTGCGTTGCGGTGGATTTTCGTACTATCGTTATCTGCGTTAATCGTCTTTTGCGATTCCCATAAATTACCTGCTGCGTGACACACGGCAGTTATGTGGCCTCTTTGACGTATTCCAGCAAGTCCCCCGGCTGGCAATCCAGCAATTTGCAAATCTTGGAAATATTTTGCAGAGAGATGTACTTGTTTTCGCGCAGAGCTTGAATAACACCCTCTGACAGCAATTTTTCTTTCCGCAGTCTATTAGTATTGTAACCAGCTTCTTTCAGAGCAGAAAGAATATCCAACTTGTATTTGATCGGCATTTTGGCTCTCCTTCCGGGGGCGCTAAAAATAGCGTCTCCTTTTCCATTGTCCTTATTCTAACACAGAATTACACGGAAATCAATGTAAAAATTAGTAGAATAATTACACTGAAAACGATGTAAAATGTAATCAGTTAAGGGGAACACCCCAATAAAACAAAAGGAGATATGAACCATGAGCAGAAACGAATTGATTGCCAAGATCGAAGCCCTGAACGAGTGGGAGGCCGTGATCGAAGAGGCCAAGGCCGAAGCGGAGGCCATCCGGGACAGCATCAAGCAGGAAATGCTGGAACGGGACACCGAAGAGCTGACCGCCGGACAGTACATCGTCCGCTGGACTTCTGTTCTCTCCAACCGCTTCGATACCACGGCCTTCAAAAAGACCTACGGCGATCTTTACAAGGCTTTCACCAAGCAGAGCCAGAGCCGCCGCTTCACCATCAGCGCATGAGAAAAGCCCCTTGCGTGACAGCCGACCAAAGCACCACGCAAAGAGCTTCCACCCCACCCGAAACGGAGAGGGCAAGAATATTATAACTTGCCCTCTCCCTGAAATCAAGAACAGGAGAGAAAGAAAATGAAAGAACTGACCAGCTATAACCGCGTCGCCGGGTATCTCAACAAAATGTTCGATCTGTTGAACGCCGAGTTTTTTGAAAATGCACTTTCAAGGCCCACGATCACCATTCAGTCCACGCCGAGGGCCTACGGCCATTTTTCACTCCGGGAAGATACTTGGGTTTCCAAGCTGGGCGACACCCATGAAATCAACATCGGCGCGGGTACGCTGTCCCGGCCCATTGAGGAAGTCGCCGCGACGTTGCTGCATGAGATGGTGCACTACTTCAACTACGAGATGGGCGTACAGGATTGCAGCCGGGGCAATACCTACCACAACCGCCGCTTTAAGTCCGCAGCCGAAGCCCACGGCCTGACCGTCACCCACAGCGACAAATACGGCTGGTCGCATACCTCTCCGAGTGACGAGCTGTTAGAGTTCATTCTGGAAACGGGCCTGACCGACATTCTGATAAACCGCAACGAGTTTACGGGTTTCGCTATTACCGGGAGAGGGACACACAGCGGAACAGGGACTACACCGCCGCCGCGCACGTCCAGCACAAGAAAGTATATCTGCCCCTGTTGCGGCAACTCTGTCCGGGCAACCAAGGCCGTACATATTGCCTGTCTGGACTGCGAGGAACAGATGGTATTGGCTGGATAACAGGGAAGGGCGGGGAGAAATCCCCGCCCCGTACCAAAACAACCGTTGTTGTTATCTGTATTAAAAGTGGTGGATTTACGACGGTATTTCCCCACAATACCAGTACAAAAAGAAACGCTCGTTTCTTTCACGACAGAGGGAGCAGAAAATGATTGATTATGGATATGCGCGTATCAGTAAAAAGAAGCAGAACATAGAGCGGCAAATCAGAAACATCAAAACAGAATACCCCGGCGCGACAATCGTTCAAGAGGCGTACACCGGGACGAAGATCAACCGCAAGGAATGGAATAAGCTATACAAGATCGTCAAGGCCGGGGACAGAATTGTTTTTGACAGTGTTAGTCGTATGAGCCGAAACGCGGAAGAGGGCTATGCGGCGTATGAAGCCCTTTATTACCGGGGCGTTGAGCTGGTATTTTTGAAGGAGCCACACATCAATACGGAAACCTTCAAGGGCGTTTTGGCAAACGCTATCCCGTTGACCGGGACGAATGTGGACTACATTCTGGAAGGTATCAATAAATATCTGCTTGCGCTGGCAAAGGAGCAAATCCGGCTTGCGTTTGAACAGGCGGAAAAAGAAGTTGCAGACCTTCACCAGCGCACCCGCGAGGGCATAGAAACCGCCCGCCTGAACGGGAAGCAAATCGGACTGGAAAAGGGAAGGAAGCTGACCACGCAAAAGAGCCTTGCCGCAAAAGAGATCATCAAGAAACACGCAAAAGACTTCTGCGGAACGCTGGCCGATACAGAGGTTATCAAGTTGACTGGGCTTTCCCGGAATACATACTACAAGTACAAGCGAGAGTTGAAAATGGAATGTGCATAAAAATGGGGCCGCTCATACCGAGCGGCCCCAAATTGTTATTCGTCAAGTGCTGACTTTAGATCATCCATGCTGCAATGACCTTTTTGGTTTTTGTCCTGTAATAGCTGTTTTCCCTCTTCAATGGCGGCTGCGGTTTCCGCTCTTGCTTTCAGCCATGCAAAAAGTTCCGTCGTTTCCGTCAGGGCTTTTGCTACATGGCGCTCTTCAATGTAAAGCTCTTGCGGGTATCTGATTTTCACGCCATAAGGGGTGAGATTATCACATATTTCAAGATACTTTTCATCAATCTCCATAAACTCTTGCAGTCGTTCAGCAAGCAAACCGAGGTCATGCGTTTTCTGGATATTGATACCATTCGCAATCAAATGCCCTTTTAAGGCTTTTTCTATGGCTTGCTGACAGTGATAACAGATAATTTCATAAGGCTGGGGCCGCATGTGCTCATACAAATGCTTTGCAGTCAGAAAGTCCATTTCAGCAAAGGCAAACCACTCTTTTACGATCTCATTGTGCGGCATAGAGCAAGACCCCCTCTCTTAAAACTTGCTTTTCGAGGGTTTCTTCATTCACGCGCTTGTTGAAATAGGATTCGTGCCCTACCACAATATCAACGGGATGGGTTCTGATGCCGCGCAGCGACTTATATGCTTTTTGGGACAATTCAATTTTATCCCCGGCATCGTCAGACACGACAACATAAAAGTCATAATCGCTGTCGGGTGTAAAGGTGTCTTTGGCGTAGGAGCCAAACAAATAGATCATCTTGGGCATGATGGTATCTTGTATTTTCTGGTTAATTGCGGAAATTTCTTGTGTGACCATTAGGCTCCCTCCTTCGCTCATTCTTGTATAGATATTATAGCAAGATTCCCGGAATAATACAATATAAGTTTAGCTGCCCTTTTCTCCTGCCTCTGGATATGGTACACTATTTCAGAGAACGGAAAAGGTGGCCGCGTGTATGGCAAAGTCGGAAAATCAAAAATTAAAAACACTCTATGTGGCAAAATACTTCTTGGAAAACTCAGATGAAAACCACCCTACCACAGCCGGGGACATTGTGGACTATCTGAGGAACGAATGTGGCGTTGAAGCCGAGCGCCGCGCTATCTACCGTGATATTGCCATTCTGCGGGATGAATTTGGTATGGATATTGACGGCGGTCAAGGCGGTAAATACAGGCTGCTTTCCCGTCAATTTGAGTTTGACGATCTGCGTCTTTTGGCTGAGTGCGTCCACGCTGCAAAGTTCATTTCTGCAAACCAAGCAAAAACGCTGGTTGACACCATCGGGGAGTTTTGCAGCGTCTACCAAGCCGAACAGCTTCAACAGGAGGTATTTTTGTGTGACCGCGTAAAGACAACCCAGCGCGGAACTATGACGATCATTTCCAAAATTAACGCCGCTATGTCACACAAGCTGGACGGCAAGCCCCACACTCCACAAAAGATCAGCTTCAAGTATTTGAAATATACACTTCAAGACAGAAATGCCCAAGTCGAGCGGCGCAAGGGCGCAATCTACAAGGTAAGCCCTTATAAGCTGCTGATAAACGAGGGCAACTACTATCTGCTGGCCTTTGACGATAAAGCGCAAGATATGCGGACATATCGTATTGACCGCATGAAGGAAGTGAAGCTGCTGGACGAGCCGAGAGAGGGCACGGAAGCCTTTGAAGCGGTTGACATAGAAAACTACACCCGCCGCGTGTTCTCTATGTTCGGTGGCGATCAGAAGCGCGTCAGCATCCGCTTCATCAATCCGCTGCTTGATACCGCCATTGAGCGGTTCGGTACAAGCCCGGATGTATTTTACAGGCCAGACGATGAACGGCACTTTGTTGTAACCGCCGATGTAGAAATCAGCAATCAGTTTTTCGCGTGGGTATGCGGCTTTGGAAAACGAGCCAAGATCATCAATCCGCCTGACGTGGTGGAGGATATGCGAAAGTTCCTCTCAGGTATCAGCGAGATGTATCAAAGTAAATGAAAGATGATAGGACAGGGCTGGAAGTTGTTTCTTCTGGCCCTGTCCTTTTCAAAAGTTCTCAATTATAGTTGATTCA
>Ga0129308_1001159_pt1 | contig 29814 bp, 19 predicted proteins | sample L827metagenome_FD_94440 | JGI IMG/M metagenome (GOLD analysis project Ga0129308, IMG submission 94440) | Ring-tailed lemur group fecal microbial communities from Wisconsin, USA - L827 metagenome | ecosystem: Host-associated > Mammals > Digestive system > Large intestine > Fecal | place: USA...
AATGCTTATGATAGGCGGACTATATTGCTATATTTCAAAAGTAATGGGAGTAGAGATAGAGATGCATATGATGACGGATATCATTTCAGTGATGATGCTTTCATTTATCTGGATGGCTGTACCAAGTTTGATTTCACTCTTTATATTCCAGCGATATGATATAGCAGAGGCACTAAGGAATGATTAAGCTTATTTTTAAAAAAATGTTTAGATTCAGATTATAGTTTTGTTAGTATAGTGAAATATACTTTTGCTATCCTTAAATTCTGCTTTGTTTGAAAGGAGAATCTTTATGCAAAATATAGAATTAAAACATTTGGATATCATCAAGATTTGTTATTTGAAGATACCTCGCTAAGATTATATCCAAATCAGCTGCATTTTTTAGTCGGAGAAAGTGGTACTGGCAAAAGTACATTATTAAAGATATTATCAAAGAGAATCAATGTCCAGCGTGTATATTGCAGTCTTCCAATATGGCATCAATTGGATAGTGATCAATTGGCATATCAACTAATAGGTTATCAGTTGATTGATCATAGCTTTATGCAGCATTTAACTGTAGCGCAAAATATCGAGGAAACAAAGAAAGCTTATCACTGTTCTGATATTGAAAAAGATTTAATAGGGATATTTCATTTTGAAAAACTCTTAAAGAAATATCCCCAACAGTTATCCGGCGGTCAAAAACGGATGCTGTCAATTATTTTGTCTCTCATGAAGAACTTGCCAATCATTTTATTAGATGAACCGACATCATCTTTAGACCAGGAAACTAAAGAGATATTTCTCAAATATCTTAAAGCATATGCCCGGCAAGGGCATATTGTTTTAGTCGCCACAAATGATGAAGAAATAAAATGTTATGCAGATAAAATCATTCAAATTGAAGGACAAAAACTCCAACAGGAACTTAGATCAGAGCAAAATAGCTTGAGTATTCAATCAGACAGTCATCAGGTACCTTATCGATTAAAGACTATTTTGTATCATCAGCCCTGGTATCAATTTGTTCAGCTATGCCTCATTGTTGCCATAACTGTTTTCCTTGGACATTCCTTTTATACGGCTTCAGATACTTATTGTGCGGCTAAAACAAGTATTCAAAAACTCCAACAAACATATAGCAATACCGCCTATGTTTATTATGAAAGCTTTGTTGACAGTGAAGATTACTATTATGCATCTTCTCTTCTTGATAATGGGATCGGGGAGATGCTCAGTAAAAATTCAAACATAAAGAAAGTGTATCCTTACTATGCTTTTCCATTAGGTATGATCCATAATTCAGAATTTGCGACAGAATCAACGAAAATGACATTATCTTCTGAGTGCATTCATGATATTGATTTAACGAATGAGAATGTATTCATGGAATTTTATTATCCTGAACAATTGGCAGGAGAAAAAATTTATATATCTGAATCCTTTCTTGAACAAAATAACCTTGCGTTAAAAAATGTGCAGGACATTCAGTTAGATGCAGCAGTTCCGATTGATTTTGATCAGAATGGCGGTGTGACACAGCTGCTTACGGATGCTAGTGGGAAAGTCATAGAAGTTTCGATTCCTTCTGTTAAAACTATTTATCGAAAAGAAAAAATGAATCTGCACATTGATGATATTCACCATATTCGTTGTGAAATGTATAGTTTATCAGATACACCCTTAATATATGCGCCATATTCGCTTATGGAAAATTACATAGACACAGCGACATTGCCGACAAATGCTTATGTTCTTATTTTAGAGGACAATGCAAATATCACCGATTTACGAAAAACTGTTCTGGACTATGATGAAAAATTAATTTTTTCATATCCGCCGCAGACAAATCAGCACTATGTTATTGAGAATCAAAACTGGCTAACAGGACAGATGAAGGTGCATTTTCTTACGACAATAATAAGTATTCTATGTGTCGGATTATTCCTGATTTTGCTGGAAGTTTTCAATAAAAATGACTACCTTTATTTAAGGTATAGCGGTCTTTCTGAAAAAAGATATATTAGATATCGCATGATTGAGGCAGGCATCATTGTTGCTTTAATATCTGTTTCTTCTTTGGTTTATGCGCTTATATTTAAGGAGTTCCCAATATCATTTTCTATTGCTAGCTGCACTTACATCGGTTTTATATTTAGTCCATTACTTATTTACAGTTGGTTTATTCATTTTTTCTACAGGCGCTTAAAAATATAAATATGGTGGTGATTAAGTATGCTGGAGATTAAACAAATTGAATTAAAAGTAAGCAAAACTGATTTGTTTTGTGGAAATTTCTGGGCAGGTACTGGTCAAATCACGATGATTAGCGGTCCTGTGGGAAGTGGCAAAACAACATTTTTAAGAAGTATTTATTTACAGAAATTAAATATCACTATGAATGGCAAAAAAGTAGTCAATCATGAACAATGGTTTAGACAAGCTGCCTATGTGAGTCAAGATGTTCATTTATACGATGATTTTACTTTTCAGGAACTTGTTCAATGTTTTCAATTTAATGATCAGGTTAATTTTGAAGATATTGGAATTATTTATGTCCCTGATAAAAAAGTCAGTTTGTGTTCAGAAGGAGAAAAGCAAAGGATTTGTTTATTAATTGGCTTATGGAAAAAACCTGCTCTTTTGATATTAGATGAACCAACATCCTTTTTAGATAGAAAAAATCAGGATCGAATAATGACTTTGATTCGAGACTATACGATAAAAAATCAATGCATTACTTTATTATCTTCCCATCATACATATGATCAGGGGTATGCAGATTGCCTCTATGAAATTAAACATCAGAACCTGATTTTAAAACAAGGCAATATTCTGACAATACCTTTAGAAATGGAAAAAAGATTTTTCGATTTATCAATGCTGGTGCGTTGGTTAAAAAAGAAAGTCATGAGACCAATGACAATGATATTAAGTGTTCTTCTACTGGGAACGATCCTTTTTACAAGCATTACTGCAAAACAATTAGAAAATACCCGAAAGACCTGGATGAATGCATCAGAAAGATACTATCTTAGCTATGCATATTCTCAGGGTAGTCTGCCGTTATATTATTATCACGAGGTTATTGAAATTAATGGAGAGCACATTCCTGTTGGCATCATGAATTATTACAGTGATATGAATATGTTTGGGCAAAAGGAACAAACATCTGATGATATTATTGTGACAGATGCATTGAAAAGAAAATTGAATTGTGATGAAATAACGATTAGCGGTAAAACTTATGAAATCACAAACGTGATGAAAGAAGAGGTCAATAAAGCAATAAGAGAAACCAGGTATATGTTTTTTATTCCAGACCATCTGTATACTATGAGTGATCAAAGTGAAACACTGTATTATGTACTTACTTATCATAATGAAGAAGAATTAAAAAATCTTGCGGAAATGGTTAACTCAATGGCTGATTTTATCAACGGCAATCAGCCGCTTCAGGATTATACTGACTTACAAAATCAATTAAAAAGTTATCGGTTAATGTTACGGATGATTCCTCTGACATTAGGAATCATTACAGTTTTGATTCGCATCATTATGGAAAGAAAAAATCATGAAAAAATAAGTCTGCTTAGTTATAATGGATATTCAAAATCAGAGAGCTTTAAACTGCATCTGCAGTTAAAACTCCTTCCTTTATTTCTGTCAGTCATCGTTATGGCAATGCCTTTCTTTAATCGTGAAATTCCTTTGTATGCCGGGATAACGGTGCTGATTTACTTTATTATGGAGCTAAAAATATCATTTTCATACTAATCAATTTTTTGTTTTCATGGAAGTGGTATGATATTCTTTTAATTAGAACTCATCAGATAAAATTGTTAGAAAGGTGGTGATAATCTATGCAATTAATCAATGTTAGTAAGATCTATCACAATAAAAATAATGACGTGATCGCGTTAAAAGATATTAATCTTTCTTTTTCCCGTCGGGGCATGACTTTTATTATTGGCGCTAGCGGCTGTGGGAAAACAACGCTTTTAAATATTATTGCCGGATATGATCAGGACTATGAAGGTACTTTGGAAACGGACGGTAAGGTAGAAAGTATTGAGCAGGAAATCATGTTAATGGAGAATATGAGTGTGTTTGATAATCTATTGCTGGTTTCTGATGATAAAGAAAGAATCAATGCTTTATTAGATCGATTCCAATTAAAGGAAAAGAACAAAAAAGTCAAAAAACTGTCTGTCGGAGAAAAGAAACGAGTTCAAATCATACGTTCCTTATTAACAAAGGCAAGCTATTTGATCTGTGACGAGCCAACAGCAGCCCTTGACCATGAAAATGGCGAAAGAGTTATGGAAATGTTAAAGGAGATATCAAAAGAGATAGGAGTTATCGTTGTAACGCATGATATTGCATTGGTTGAAGCCTATAGCGATCGTGTGATTCGCATGGGCAAAGGCTGTATCATCGAAGACGAAACAATCATCAGTAATGATGATCCTGTTAAAGATATCAGTGAAAAAAGAAGTATCAGAAAACAGGCAGAATTATTAATAAAGTTAGTAAAGACAAGGTGGCAGGAAGTAATTTTTCAATATGGATTGCTGTTTTTGACCGTCATTATATTATTTGTAGTCACCTTCTTGTTTCCATCGTTAAATTCAACGATGAATGCCACATCAAATTGGCTGAATGGCAAAAATATCCTCATGTCGGAGCCAAATGAAGGAAATAGAACTTATCGATCAGAATTGATTAAACATATTCGTGGTGAAGAAAAAGCCAGCGGTTTTTTATATTACGATTTATTTAATCGGGAAGATGTCTATTTGGCTAGAGACAATATTTCCGGAATTCTTGGATATCGTATAGGCTGGGATCCAATAAACTTTTTAGCTAGTCTTGATACTTCATTTTCCAAAATAACGAATATCGAAGGACTTCGAAAAGCAGTTGAAATGTATAAAAAAGAATATGAACAAACCGGTATACAGCCTTATCCTCAATTCCTGGAGAGTATGCAGATATTAGCCCAATATGATGAAGAATACCCAGATGATCGTTTTCCAAAAGATGAATATATTTTTGTGGATTATACACCATTTATAGGATTCAGGAAAAATCTGGAGAGTACTTTGCCAATGATACTCGAAGAATATGTGAGCAGCAAATACTACAGTGTTAATGTAGCTCCTTATCAGTTGTTTTCTGAAACAACAATAGATTTGGCCTATGGAAAGATGCCAATAAAGGAAAATGAAATTTTATTGACGAAGACAATAGCCTCTGATTTTATGAATGCCTTCGGATTGTCATCTTTAGAGGATCTGGTGGGTCATGAATTAACATTTGCAATTAATGCATACGGTTTTGAGCATCAGAGCTACTCTTTTGTAGTCAGCGGAATAACCTATATGGAATCGATTGTAGAAAATCAAGTTTTTTTGCGGAAGGAGTCTTAGATAAGATTTATGCAGAAATTTTTGATTATGACCCTGAAAGGGTTAATTATCAATTTGTCTATTTCTTAATTGATCCCCGGATTGACGGAGAGACGGCTGCAAACAGTTTGGATAAGTTATTAGAATCACACGAGAGTCATTTTGTTGTTGCTAATGACTCTGTTGGGGTAAATCAGGAACAATATCAAAATCAAAATACGATTATTTTATTTTCTGTATTTGCCTTGATCATATTATTCATATTATATATCATGATGCAAATTTTATTAAATAAACGGATAGAAAAAGAAATAAAGATTATGAAACGATATCATTATTATCCTCTTTTTATCCAAATGATGAAAGCTGTATTCTTATTGGTTATTGTATTTATTCCCCAGCTAGCATGTTTGTCTCAGGTGTGTGACTGGTTAAATCATTTAGCGAATACGCTTGGATTTGCCAATATTGTGACATATAGTGTTGCAAATTACGCTAAGTCATTCATGATGGCAGCGATTGGTGTTATTGTCTTAGAAGGAGGGATCTATGTGATTAGAACTCGTCAAATGAAATTTTTAGAAAGATGGTGATAATCTATGCGATTAGTCAATGTTAGTAAGATTTATCACAATAAAAATAATGACGTGATTGCATTAAAAGAGATTAATCTTTCTTTTTCCAGTCGAGGCATGACTTTTATTATTGGCGCAAGCGGCTGCGGGAAAACAACGCTTTTAAATATTATTGCCGGATATGATCAGGACTATGAAGGTACTTTGGAAACGGACGGTAAGGTAGAGAGCATTGAGCAGGAAATCATGTTAATGGAGAATATGAGTGTGCTTGATAATCTATTGCTGGTTTCTGATGATAAGGAAAGAATCAATGCTTTATTAGATCTATTCCAATTAAAGGAAAAAAATAAAAAAGTCAAAAAACTGTCTGTCGGAGAAAAGAAACGTGTTCAAATCATACGTTCCTTATTAACGCAGGCAAGCTATTTGATATGTGACGAGCCAACAGCAGCCCTTGACCATGAAAATGGCGAAAGTGTCATGAAAATGTTAAAGGAGATATCAAAAGAGATAGGAGTCATCGTTGTAACGCATGATATCGCACTGGTTGAAGCCTATAGTGACCGTGTGATTCGCATGGGCAAAGGCTGTATCATCGAAGACGAAGCAATCATCAGTAATGATGATCCTGTTAAAGATATCAGTGAAAAAAGAAGCATTGGAAAACAGGCAGAATTATTAATAAAGTTAGTAAAGACAAGATGGCCGGAAACATTATTCAGATTTGTTTTATTGTTCTTTACGCTGATCACAGTGTTTGTACTGACTTTTCTTTTTCCATCACTGAATGGAAGTATGAATGCCAGAACAAACTGGCTGAATGGAAAAAATGTCATCGTCTCAGAAATCATTGATCCAACCACAACGTATAGAGATGATGTGCCAGATCAAATTAAAGCTAAAACTGAAATTTATACAAGTTACATATATTTTGATGTATATCATAAAGAGGATGCTTATCTTGCTCATGAAAGTATACCAGGCATTCTAGGTTATCGAATGGGCTGGAATTGGCGAAAGTATAGGACATTTCCCCCTGGTGGTTCATTTTTGCCAATGACAAATATCAGCGGTCTAAGAAATTCTGTTGAAAAGTATCGCCGGGAATATGAAGAAACGGGAATCAGTCCATATATGGAATATGAAAATTCATTGAAAATATTAGCTGAATATGATGAAAAATATCCAAATGACAGCTTTCCAAAGGATCAGTATATTTTTATTGATTACAGTAATTTTCATGGATACAATAAAGACAATATGGTTGGAAATGAACCCATCACGGATGAATTAATGATGGCTTACAAGCCAATTACTGCCTATCAATTATTTCCTGAGGTTGAATTGGATTTAATGATTGGCAAGATGCCCGCAGCACTTGATGAGATAGTAGTGTCTAAAACATTTGCTCAAGAGCTAATCAGATTTCACCAGTTATCATCTGAAGAGGAATTAGTAGGGCATGAGGTATTCTTCCAGTTTTGGGGCAGATTGGCAAATAATAGGCGCTCATATACTCCATATTCCCTTACAGTATGCGGGATTACTTATATGGACTCGCAGTTGGAAAATCAAATATTTTTCATGGATGGCGGGTTTGACCAGCCGTTTATTGAAGAATATGGCTGTCAGCCAGAAATCGCAGCCTATCATTATTTAGATTTTCTGACAGATCCAAGCATGGACAGTGAAGAAATCGCCAAGCGTTTAAACAGATTATTGGAATCAAAAGAAAGCAGATTTGAAGTATATGGCAATACAGAGATATCTCAGGAGCAGTACCAGAATCCAGTGAATATGATTGTGCTTGCAGGCTTTGCCTTTGTTGTTCTGTTATTTCTGTATTTGATGATGCAGTATTTATTAAATAAACGCATCAGTAAAGAGAATAAGATCATGAAGCGATATCATTATCATCCGGGGCTAGTTCAAATCATCATGATGCTTCTGTTATTGGGAATAGCAGCTATTTGTCAATTAAGCTGCTTATCTTATGTGTGTGACTGGTTAAATCAATTAGCGAATACGCTGGGATTTGCCAATATTGTGACATATAGTGTTGCAAATTACGCTAAGTCATTCATGGCGGCAGCGATTGGTGTTATTGCTTTAGAAGGAGGTATTTATGCGATTAGAACTAAAAAATATTCATAAAGCTTACGGTCAACGGGTTATTTTTGATAACATGAGCATTGATTTCTCCCGGCCGGGATTTTATCTGCTGTCAGGTAAAAGCGGCAGCGGAAAGACCACATTGTTAAATATCATTGCCGGCTATGAAAAATTTGATTCAGGCAAAAGAGATATTGAAGATGTCTCTATGGCCTGCATCTTTCAAAGCTATGAACTGATTCAGGAATTGACCGTCTTGGAAAATATACGCATGGGTGTTGACTTGCAAGGCAATGATTTTGATGAATCCTTGCTTGTTAAGCTGGGCTTAAAAGAATTAGAGAATCATTATCCTAATGAACTTTCAGGCGGTCAAAAGCAACGGGTGGGTATTGCCAGAGCTCTTTATCAGAATCCTAACGTGATTATCTGTGATGAGCCAACCGAGTCCTTGGATATCGATAATAAAGAAGTGATTTTGAGTTTATTGAAAGACCTCTCTCAAGATAAAGTTGTCATTGTAGCTTGTCATGAATTAGCCTATATTGAAGCGTATTATGATTATCATTATGAAATTCAGAATTGTCAATTGATATGTAAAGCAGAAAGAAGCAAAACAGTAGAAAAAGATAGTGCTAAGCTGGAAATAAACTATCAGAAATCAGCTCTGAAACATTATATTCATCGTATCATTCATCGCCGAACCTTAACAGCAGTCATTTGTTTTAGTGTGCTTTTGTTTGTCCAGCTGATGTTATATGCACTGGAAATTCGGCTATTTACTCCAAAAAACAGTTTGGAAGCACTAAACAGTCATGTTGTTTATGTGAATCTTTATAATGAGGATCCGGATATTTTAAAAGGCATGGATATTAAAGTGAAACCAATATTGACCTTTAAGCCTATTGAAATTGAGACCAGAAAATATAAAGTCAATGTATATCCATTAGAAAATGACGCTTATGAACTTGGTGCAAATGAAATCATTATCAATGAACAAATGCTGGGATTGTTGGGAAATGAAAGCGAAACAAGCATCGTGGGCAAGAAAATAGATTTATCTTATGATGTTATAGGAATAACGCAGAATATTGAGATGACAGTGAAAGGTGTTGTTGAAGAAGAAGATGCCTATTATGCACAGATATATTATGATTATGATGCCATGATGGATCAATTAAAGCAGTCAGAAGGCGGTTATATGTATGAATGCTTTATAGAAGAGGCAACAAATTATGAAGTTGTTTTTAACAATGAGGGGATTGAAAGATTATACAATTCACTGTCATTTAATCAAAATATTAGTGTCAGTCATTCTATTTTTGATTTGCGAAATCAAAATAAAAACCAGATGTCTCTATATCGGATTCTCTTTTTAGCAATTGAAGTGATTGCTTTAGTCACCAATATTATTTCAATTATCTACTTTAATAAAAAAGACAGTGAGAGAAATAAAACAGCGCTGTCGCTGATGTATAGCTTACAGATTCCGATGAAGGCAATCAAATGGGAGTATTTTAAACAGAAAGCGGCCTATATGCTTATATCAAGTATAGGCATTGGTATTATTATTTTGGGAACTCACGTTTTTGTTCCGGAATTACCATTAAAAACTGCTTATGGTTTCATTGCTTTAGTTGTCGGTATTTATTTATTATCTTTAGGGGATCAGATGATCCGATTTAGAAATAAAGATATTTCCATGATTTTAAAAGAGAATAAAGACTAGATTGAGAAATCTTGAAAATATACAACAGGAACATTCGGTAACTTCGGGTGTTCCTGTTTTTATTGAATGACATGAAAAATGGAGAGGTACAGGGAAGATGTGATGTAAAATGTTGTCTGCACTTGATGATAACCGTATACGCTAAAATGAAAGTGTATCGTGTGATTTCTTTATATCATAGGCATACAGAATAATTATTGATTTTAAAGCATCCTCCATGGCTTTGATTTCTTCCCGCATCAAAAAATCGACAATAATTCAATGAAAATTTAATAGAAAGGTCCTTTTTTTGAATCAATGTGATATAATGTATCCATCAAGTGGATGCAATAGATTTAAATGTCATTTAGACAATAGTTATTTATTACAGATAATTTTGGTTTCTCAGATGATGAGATTGTCGAAAATTTATTGATTAGCAGGTCTTTCCTACAACAAATTGTGAAGTGACATAATTGATGGATATCAATCCTCGAATTAAATGGGTAGATGATTGTGCTAATTTCCGAAAACGCAGACGCTATACCTGTGCAGCAAAACAAAATCATCAGGATACTCTAATCAGGCGTTTTGAGCGTTATTATAATCTAAATGATGACAATAATGAGTCAGAAACAGAGGTCCAGCTAAAAAGCATTCTTAAAATGCTGATCAACGGCTGTTTGTATGTGAATCTGATGATGGTGACATCGCAGAATACTGACTTTTGGTTTGATGTCTTTTAGAACAGACGATCGTAGAAGAAGCAGTTTAATGGTGAGAAAACCGATGACAGGAAGATTGGCTGATATCCTAGCTGATTTGTGTTTAATGAATGATGAATGACAGTAAAATTTTCATGGTACACAGGGGAGAATCAAAGTTTTTCTGCTTGACATCATTAGAAAAAATAAAAGTAACAATAGGAGGAAAAAATATGTTTGGGGCAATTTTAGGTGATATTATTGGCAGTCCATATGAATTTGACAGAGGAAATAAATCAAAAGATTTTCCTCTATTTATCGATGAATCTGAATTTACTGATGATACCGTTATGACGATTGCAATAGCAGAAGCATTAATGAGTGTTCACTGTGTTTCTGATCAAAAGGCAATCAAAGAAGCGGTAATTAAGTCTATGAAAAAATGGGGTAAGAAATATCCAAATGCAGGATATGGTATTATGTTCTCGAATTGGTTGGATGCATTATATCCAGAACCCTATGGCAGCTTTGGCAATGGCTCGGCAATGCGCGTTTCATCCGTTGCCTGGCTTTTCAATAATATTGATGAAGTAAGAGAAGTTGCCAGATGGACAGCAGAGGTATCCCATAATCATCCAGAAGGCGTAAAAGGTGCAGAAGCAACAGCGAGTGCTATTTTTCTTGCCCGCAGCGGATCTTCAAAAAATGAAATAAAAGATTATATCCAACAGCAATTTGGCTATGATTTAAACAGAACCTGCGATCAAATACGTCCAACATACCATCATGTGGAATCCTGTATGGAAACAGTTCCGGAAGCAATGATTGCCTTTTTGGAAGGGAATGACTTTGAAGATGTAATTAGAAACGCTGTTTCACTTGGAGGAGATTGTGATACATTAACAGCCATTGCCGGCAGTATTGCCGAAGGATATTATGGGGTACCATCACAGCTTCAATTAGCGTGTTATCAAAGATTGCCAGATGATTTACGGCAGGTTCTAAAGGCATTTGAGATTTATCAAAAAAATACAAAATAAATGAAGGCAAATTAAAATGAGTGACTGCAATGATCCCTGCTTTTCGTGATTATGATCTGTTTGATGCATTCAATTTGATGATCAGATAGAGACAATGGGTTTACTCTTCATGCAAAAAGCATGCTTTTTACTGGTTAAAAGCTATGTATTTTTAAAGAATAAAGTTTTACATTTACCAGAAACATGACAAATCAATATAGAATATGAATCAATCATTAGGAGAACATTATGTATCAATTAAGAAATTATGAAGTGTATGAGAAACCCATCAAAGGCGGCATGGGGCAGGTCTACCATTTATACCATAGAATATTGAAACGGCATATTGCATATAAACAGCCATTGCCGGATATTTTAAAAACAGATAAGCAAAAAGAATTATTTTACAAAGAATGTGAAAGATGGATTTCTTTAGGTATTCATCCGCACATTGTACAATGTTATTTTTTCAATGAAGTTGAAAACATCCCCGGCGTCTTTATGGAATGGATGGATCAGGGGAGTTTGCTGGCATATATTGAATCAGGCAAATTATATGAAGGTCAAGATCAAGAGGTATTGCTTAGGATTTTAGATATTGCGATTCAAATGGCCAAAGGGCTTGCTTATTCTCATAAGAAAGGCATCTTGCATTTAGATGTCAAACCAGCCAATGTTTTGATAGATGAGCATGGCTGTGCGAAGATCACTGATTTTGGTATTTCTTCCTTGCTTCATCAAAAGGATGCAAATACAGGATATACATTACTTTATGGCGCACCAGAACAAATATTTAAAAAGGAAGTCAATGAAAGAACTGACATTTATTGCTGGGCAGTCAGTTTATTACATATGTTAGTAAAAGAGGCAATCTGGTTGGATGGCAATGTTGCTGGTTTTGCCTATGAAACCTATTTGGAAGATGCTTTAGTAAAAATACCGGATGCATTAAAGAAACTGCTGGGTTCATGTCTGGTCAGAGAAAATAATCAGCGTATTGAAAACTTTGAACGGGTTATTAAAGAACTGATAGAAATTTATAATGCTGTAAGTCCAACTGTCTATAATGAAGATGGGGATGAACGATATACCGGTATATCTTTAGATGCTTATAATAATATGGCTGTCAGTTATTATCATTTGGGATATAAAGACAAAGCGGCGGTCATGTGGCTGCGTGCTTCCTGGCATAATTTTTATTATTTTCCAGCATATTTCAATTATCATTTATATCAGTATAAACATTCAGGTAATATGAATAGTCGCTTTGAGTCCATGTTTCAATCAGTACCAATGAAACATACTTATCAATCATTCGATCCATTTCAATGGCAACAGATAAAAAGTAAGTGGTATCGTTCTATTCAGGTTAATACAACTTTAATCAGTCAATTGAATTTAAAACAGTTATTTCAACGAGATGATATTGAAAAAGACTGTGCATTCTTATCATATATTTATAACAATTTACTGCTCTATATTTCTAAAAATGGAAAACTGTTCATCATTGATCCAAAATTAAAAACATACAAAAAATATACCATGCATTTACAGGGTGTGAGTTATACGGCTGTCAGTCGGGATGGTCAATACGTGGCGATTGCTCATCAGGTGAAGGGATTAACAAAGGAATATGAACCAAAAGAATATGAAATGATCGTCATTGATTTAAAAGAAATGAAATATCATTTAGAAGGCCGCATCACGGCAGGGGTTTATCCTTTAATTCATTTAAGTTTTACTGAACAATATGATGAATATCCAAGAATTGTTGCGAATTTTGGCTGGAAGATTTATGACTGGAAACTTTCAAAATATTTATTGAAGCTGCAAAACACACCAAGCGATCACACTTATCAGTATATCATTGATCAACAAAAACCGCCTTTACGATATTTAGTAGAAGGATTTGGCTATTGCTTAGTTGCCTTTTTTGATAGAAAATGTTCGGTTTATGATGCGTTGGGCGCAGAAGAACTCAATACTAAGTTGAGTCAATATATCAGCGAATATAAAATCAAAACGATACAAAGTATAACCGGTAAAAATCATCTTTTAGTAGATACATTAGATAATGGTTATTTTGTTTATGATTATGATCATCATTGTCTTATCTGTCAGGATTCAGATATATCAGACAGTATAAATAGTTATCGTCAGCTTTCTATGAATCCAGAGGGAAATTTATTGATGAAGTTACAAGATGGGATGGTCAGAAGTTATGATTTTTCCGATTATGCGAAAGGCGCTGATCCTTTATGGGAAATCAGACCTTTTCAGAAAACATCCGTACTGATTGCAGACTGTAAAAATGCTGTAGATTCGATCAGATGGATAGATGCAAATATCGTTAAAATAAAAAATAAGAAAGTTATTTTGGATGACGCATTATACCGGCAAATATTAATAAAAGCGGCTGAAGTATCGCAATACTATAAAAATTCTTTTCGTGATTATCATGAATATTTACAAATGACAGCCCACCTTACGCAGATCATTCAGCCTGAAAGTATAACGGCACTGCAAAGCTTTACTGATCGGGAGATGGCTGTTGTCAAACCAACAGAAGATGGCTATTTTATCGCCGAAAATATGCCAAAAATAGTATTGAGACCTGGATTGGGTAAAAGTATGCTCTGTCTTAACGATACCGTTTTAACAACCATACCTGTTTTGTATCATCATGTTGTGGGGATCTCAAAAGATTTCTGCTATTTGGTTTGTAAGAATCATTATCACCAAGATTACAAATATCAATTATTTTCTTTAGAATGGCAATTTAAATAAAGAGGGGAGAGGGAAATATGGAATATTCAGAAGGCATGAAATTTCTGCAGGATACTGTAGAAAAAGCATTTATCAAAGAAAACATAGATACGGTACCACGGATTGAATATTATGCTTATCTTTTATACAACATATGTTTAAATATTGAAAAAGGAAAAATTGAAGCTGATGAAGAATTAACATTACTGTATAAAAAAGTGACGCAGCAAATTTCTGATTTAAATACTTATGTTTCAAAATTAGCCAATTATGTTTTTGATGAACAGTTTAAAGCCTATTTTCACAGTGCTGGATTTTATTTGGAAAAAGCGGAGCAAAAATTCGCTTTATCCATGTTCCTGCATAAAAAAACAGCATTATCGGCAGACTTTTTCTTTGATTATCTTTTAGAAACGGATCTTTTGATCATGCAGCCTGAATTTATCAATTTATCCAGAGAAGCGCAATTAAAACAGCTGCAAACAAAAGATGCTCAAAAACAGGCTTTGGATAAAGCACTTCAAAATGTTTTCCAGAAGAAAAATGCAAAACAGTCAGCCCCTAACCGGCAAATGCTGGTAAAACTTCATGTTTATGAAAAAGAAAAGAAAATTCATATAATTAATATTAGGGGAAGTAAGGGCATACTGAACTTAGGCTGGGAAGAAGATAATGATATTCAGATCAAATATTTCTTTGTTGAAAAGCATAATGCGACATTATATATTGATCATCAGAGGGTCATATTTTATGCGATTTCTTTTAAAAGAACCTATGTGAATCATCAGAAAATGGGAATGCAGAATGATTTCAATCATATCATTCAGGAAGTGGAATTGCGAAATGGCGATGTCTTTACTTTAGGCAATAATATTCACTTTTATGTTGAAATCATTGATTTATCTCAATCGCAAAAAAGAACCTGCAGTTTATGTCAAAAAGAATTTGAAACCTCTGCAAAGGACGAAGAATTGTGTTTTGACTGCCGCCATAAAATAACATCAGAGCTAGGTGATTTTGAAAGAAAAATAGAAAAGGAAAACATCAAATATGATTATTTTGACTTGCATAAAAATGATGATTTAAAAGTAGAAATTGAAGACTGTACGCATCAGAAAAGAATCGTACACCATTCAAAAGATTCACTGAAAGCTTCACCAAAAGAAAAACCAAAACCTGAAGTTCTTCAAAAACCAAAAGAAAAAAAGGAAAAAGAACCTGCTTTTAAAGTAGGAGATGTCATTGCAGGTTATCAAATGGTAGAACTTATTGGTAAAGGCGGCATGGGCGAAGTATTTCATGTCATAGAAAGAAAAACAGGCAAAGAGTTTGCCTTTAAGCATATTATTCCTGATGTTCAGGTTGATCAGTCAAAAATCGATCTCTTCATCAGGGAATCCTATATTCATGAACAGCTCAGGCATAAAAACATCGCTGAGGTATACAAAGTCGGGCCTATTAATGAGAAGCCTTATATTTTAATGAAATATTATAAAGATGGCACTATTATGAATTATTTTGAAAAGAACTGGGATAATCCTAAAGTCGAAGGCCTGTTTTTAGATGCTCTGATACAAATTCTCGAAGGTCTTGATTATTTACATAATATAGCGCTTGATGTTTATGTTAAAGGAGAATATGATAAACCAATGCATGTGAAAGGATTAGTTCACCGTGATATAAAACCAGCTAATATTTTTGTTGAGTATGACAAAAAAGGGAAAGCCACGATGAAAATCGCTGATTTTGGTCTGGCAAAATCATTTGTCCTGGCCGGGATGTCTGGAGTCAGCGGAACGAATCGTATTTCTGGCACATTTGAATTTATGTGTAAGCAGCAGATTATTAAAACCATTTACAGTAAACCTGAAGCTGATATATGGTCAGCAGTAGCGACTATTTATTATCTGATGACATTTAACTTCCCAAAGCCGCTGCATCCAAGTGATTCATATGAAGTGAAAATCAATAAAATTCTGATGTGCAAATGTACACCTATAAGATCTTATAATCCTTACATTTCACCTGCGTTTGCGCAAATCATCGATCGGGCCTTAGATGATTTGGAACAATTGTATTATCAAAATGCCAAAGATTTAATTAAAGATTTAAAGAAAGTCAAATTATGATATGGCTGCGACAATTCAATATTTTGGATTAAGTGATATTGGCAAAAAGAGAAAAGATAATCAGGATTGTTTTATTTGCAATGAAAAATCAGGCTTGTTTGCGATATCTGATGGCATGGGTGGGTTGTGTTACGGCAAAGAAACCGCTCAGGAAGTGATCAGATTATTAGACACTTTTGTCTCATTTGAAAACTTTCATGAATTAGATTTTCAGGAAAGTGAAACATTATTAAAGCATATGCTGATTGAGATCAACACTTTAATTATAGATATGGGAAACGAAGAAAACATGCTGCCATTATATGGCGCAACACTTACCGGTTTTCTATTACTTGATCCATATGTCATTATCTTTAACGTGGGAGACAGCAGAGTTTATGGCTTAAAAGAAAATCATTCTTTAAAGCAACTGACATCAGATGATAACTTATTAAAATGTATTTTAAACGCTCATATCGCCCTGGAAGAGGAGGAAATGAAGCAGGCCAGTCATGTCCTTCTTCAGTATATGGGCATGGTGCCGACTATTTCACCTTTTGTTCAAATCTATACATTGCATGAAGGCGATATCTTATGTGCCTGCAGTGACGGCTTATCAGGCATGCTCAGTGATTTAGAAATAGAGAGGGTTTTAAGAAAAAGCGCATCGGCAGAAACAAAAGCCAAAGAATTAGTTTTACAAGCCAATTGTGCGGGTGGTGAAGACAATATAACAGTGATCGTTTTAGAAAAAGGGAGGGGATAAATCATGGAATTTACAGAAGATTTAACTTATGTAGCACTTCGTGCCAAACAGTTTCGCAATATATTAGAAGACAGTCAGGTCAGAATAGAATACTATTTTATATCTCTTTTAATTTATGCAAATACAGATCCTGAAAAAATGAAATCAAAAACCGATGAATTCAGTCAGGTTAAAAAGATTTTTGAATCCAGCTGCAAAGAGGATGTGAAAGAAACGGAATTTAAAATCAAAGAAAAATTAAAGAAAATCAAGGATTTTAATTCCCTGACAGATGCCGAAAAGTATCTGAATATCGCTAAAAAATATGCCACTGAGTCTTATCGGGATATTGTCACAACCGTTGATTTATTAGATGCTATATTGTATCAGCCAACCGACTTTATCAAAGAATTTATCCATGAAGAAAAACCATTGAATATTCTAAAAGAGGATATTGAAAATATCATTAAACAGATGGAAAAAACGACAGCAGAAAAATCTCAGGCTATAGAAAATAAAGAGGATAAAGAACAAATCGTCAAAAATGAAAATAATGAAAAAATAAGTGAATTGATGAAAAAATTCAATGGCATGACAAATGCTATTTTGAAGCATGTTAAAGGGCAGGATCTTGCGGTGCGTGCAGTTGCGGAAGGATTTTTTAATGCCGAATTGCTGGCAGATTCAGAAAATGACAGAAAACGTCCCCGGGCAACCTTTCTGTTTGCCGGCCCTCCAGGCGTAGGAAAGACTTTTTTAGCTGAACAAATGGGAAAGTATTTGAATTTGCCATTTCAGCGCTTTGATATGAGCAATTATTCAGATTCTCATGCCGGTGAACAGCTCATTGGGCAAACGGATTATTATACGCGATCAAAAGAAGGCATACTCACCAAATATGTCAAGAAACATCCAAAATGTATTCTTTTATTTGATGAAATTGAAAAAGCGCATTTAAATGTTATTTATCTGTTCTATCAATTATTAGATGCGGGTATTCTGGAAGATCAAAAAACAAATGAAAAAATTTCATTTAAAGATACTTATATCATTTTTACAACCAATGCGGGACATAATCTGTATGAAGGCAAAGAGGATTTTAATTTATCTGCGATGTCCAAAAAGAAAATTATGAGTAATCTTCAAAATGATATCAATCCAATAACCAATGAACCGTTTTTCCCAACGGCCATATGTTCCCGATTAGCTGCGGGAACAGTGCTGATGTTTAATCATCTGCAAAGCTATCATCTTTTAGAAATTGCCACGGCAGAATTAGAAAGCTGTGCTAAGTTATTCTATGAACAATATGGAATCCAAGTTGAGTTTGACAATAAAATCCCTTCATTATTAATGTACAAAGAAGGCGGGATGGTAGATGCCAGAACCCTGCGAAGTCAGTGTAAAACTTTTTTTAAAACGCAGATTTTAAATTGCCTGGAGTTGTTTGATTATAATAAAGCTGAATTATTGACGCAGAAATTTGATAAAATTAAGTTCTATGCAGAAAACTTTGAAGATATTGAAAAATTAGATGATGTTTTCAAACATCCCAAAACAGAAGCAGTGATGTTCTTTGGCAATGATCATCTTGGTAAATCGCTTGAAAAGAATATGCCTCAATATCATTGGCATATTACCAGCAGTGAAGAAGAAGCCTTTGAGATTTTCGCAAAGAAGGATATTCAGGTTATTTTATTAGATGCTTTGAAAAAAACAGATATTGAAGAACAAAAGAATAAGGGCGGCACAATTCATGTTTTTGATAATATCAGTATTTATTCTAAAGTTTTTGATCAGGCGCGATCCTTTATCAAAAAAGCAACAGAACTATTCCCGGAAATACCGATTTATTTAGTGGATAAGGGATTATTTAAAATTGATGACCAGTTAAAATTAAAATTTATACAATTAGGCGTCAGAGGCATTGTTAACAGTCAGGATTATAAGACATCTACCTATCAAAAAGTGATTGATGAATGTTTAGAGCATAGTTATTTACAGACCATAGCCACACAATTGAAATCCAAGCACCATATGGTCAACTATGAAATATCTCCTAAATTATTAAAAGAAGCACATGAAATGCATATAAGAGCACGTCAGTATTCCCTGGGTGATTTGGTTGATGCGGAAGATGAAGATTATCTGGTAGCTGATGCGGATCGGCCAACCATTAAATTTGATGATGTCATAGGGGCGCAGGATGCTAAGGATGAACTGAAATTTTTCATTGATTACTTAAAGAATCCGAAGAGCTTTGTCGCAAGAGGTTTAAAACCGGCAAAAGGTATTTTATTCTATGGGCCGCCTGGCACTGGAAAAACAATGCTTGCCAAAGCAATGGCCGGGGAAACCAATATTACATTTATTTCAGAATCCGCAAGTAATTTTGTGACAAGGTATGTTGGCTCCGGACCTCAGGCAATCAGAGATATGTTTAAGCGTGCAAGAAGGTATGCACCAACCATTTTATTTATTGATGAAATTGATGCGATTGGAAGAACGCGTACAGGACAGGCAAATGCGCAGGCAGAAGAAATCACCTTAAATACTTTATTAACAGAAATGGATGGGTTTAAAGTTGATTTGAAACGCCCTGTATTCATTATTGCGGCAACGAATTTTAAGGTGGAAGAAGGCGCTGAAGGTAAACCAGGTTATATTGATCCGGCCCTGGTAAGACGATTTGACCGAAAAATAAAAATAGATTTATTAAATAAAAAAGAACGTTATCAGCTGTTTGATATGTTATTAAAGAAAGCGGATAATCATCAGGTCAGTGAAAAAATGATAGAAAATATCGCTGATCGTTCTTTAGGAAGAAATTCATCTAATCTTGCGGATATTGTAAGCAGTGCGATCGTTTTATCTCAAAAAAGAAACATGCCTCTTACCGATGATCTGTTTGAAGAAGCTTTTGAAACATTTATTTATGGCAGTAAAAAAGAAATGGGCTATGAATATATCCAAAGAGTGGCCTGGCATGAGGCAGGACATGCTTACATGTATTGGAAAAATGGTCAAACTCCTTCTTATTTAACAATTGTAGCCAGAGGAAGTCATGGGGGTTATATGCAATTGAATGACAAGGACATTACCTCTCCGCTTAAAACGCAAGAGGAACTGTTAAAATCAATATCTGTATCCCTTGCCGGAAGAGCCTGTGAGATCGTCCGGTATGGTAAAGAGGATGGCACCTCTACAGGGATTGCGGAAGATTTAGCGCAGGCAACAAAGATTGCTAAGGACATGATTTGTCATTATGGAATGGATGATGAGATGGGGTTAATTTATATTGACAGTGCCCTTGCGGGCAGTTCAGAAATCGCCGTGCTTATTCATAAAAAAACAGTGGCCATATTAAATGAACAAATGCAAAAAACAATTCAGGAAATCAAAGAAGGATATGATAAAATATCTCAATTAGTCAGTATTTTATTAGAAAAAAATTCTATGACTGGCGAAGAAATAGAAGCGGCATTTAATCAGTAAAATGCTTAAAAAGAAAATAAAGGAGATGAAAATGATGGATAATAATTCATTTAAAGTGATCAATGAAAATGGTGAAGAGATTATATGTGATATTTTATTTACTTTTGATAGTAATGAAACTGGAAAAAGTTATATCGTCTATACGGATAACACAAAAGATGCGTTGGGCAATGTGCAGGTTTTTGCATCTATTTATGATCCGACTCAAAAAAATCCTGGTTTGCAGCCGATTGAAACAGAAAGTGAATGGAAAATCATAGAAACAATTCTGACGCAAATGCAGTCAAGTATTCAAAACGGTGTTGACAATAACCAGTCAATGGAAGAAATCATAAAGGAAATGGAAGAAAATATTGAAGATAGCTTTTCCCAAGAGGAACCCAGAGAAGTTCTTATAAGACTGCATGTTTATGAAAAACAACAAAAATATTATTTAAATAATACTGCTCATGCAGAATATGACAAAATTGGCGTTGTTAATATGACAGGCAGTTGTGGCTCACTGACCATTGGTGCGCATATGTTAAATGATATTTATTTAGAAAAAGCAACAGAAATTTCACCTGTCGAAGTTGCTTTGGGCGTCATTAACGGAAAACTCTTCATATCCAGCTGCAGCGGATTATATGAAACCACGATTAATTATCGAAAAGTGCATGATGATATGGATCATCGTTGTTTCTATGAACTGCATCATGGGGATGAATTTATTTTGAATAACTACTATAAGTTCTGTGTCGAAATATTTGACCAAGACAAAGTAGAATTGAAAACATGTCAATGCTGTAAAAAAGAATTTATCAGTGCAGGAGATGAAGAATGCTGCTTTGACTGCCGGTATGAGATGAATCAGGAATTAGGCATTCATAAAGAAAAAGATTTAATCAAAGCAGATATTTTGAAATATAAAAATCACCAGCAAAAAGAAGACCTGGATATAAAGGTTCTTCCGGAAAATGAAGAAAAACCAAAAATATTTAAGAAGCTGATATAATCACGCGATGTATTGTTAGAAGGGGGAAAGGGTCATGTGTGAAGCGCTTGTTTTAGGTACTTATGGAAAATATTTATTCAGTGATCAGAAAATACCATTGGTTTGGAATGTTCGCAAAGCTGATAACGACAATGAACTTCACTTGATACTTTCCCATTTATTAGAACAGCGTCCATTTAATTTTAATGAAAAAAATAATGATTGGGGAAAATGTGAATTACGTGATTGGTTAAATAATGAATTTATGGATGCGTCCTTCAGTAAAAAGGAACGTGCAGCTATCCTTAAAAAGGAAAATGCATATGATGCAGGCGAGTATTGCCAAAGTAATGATTATATGACAATTCCCGGCAGCGCTGATTATTTCCTTTTCGAAGACCATCGATCATTAAGAAATCAACTTATTGAGGGTGACTTTAAAGGCTTTTGGCTACGTGATGGCGTCAGGACAAATCGCGTTGCCTATTGTGTTCGACAAAACAATGTCAAACAATCGGCATCCATTGGTATGACGCCGGATGAAAAATTGTCGGTATTGCCAATGATGTGGGCAGACAAAGCAAAACTTCCGCCCAGAAAAATTTCAAATACACTGAATGATATGCAGCAAGGTGTTTTAATCGCTGAAACATATTTTTATGTCAATGGTGTGTATATTCCTGTTTATTCAAGTCAGGAAGGTGAATTTCTCTATGTCAAAAATAACAATCATGAGATTATTATTGTGAAAGACAGATTTCTTGATTGCTGTAAGATTGCCGATGTGGTTTTTCCTGCTATGTTAGACGGTATGAAAGTAGTGGGCATTTTAGGGACATATAGCAGTCCATACATTAGAAACATCATTATTGAAGAAGGCATTGAATTTATCGGAGATGAAATGATTTATTTATGTGCGAATTTAGAATCCCTGCAAATGCCAAGTACATTAAGCTGTTTTCCCGGAAGTAATTTTATAGGCTGTCCTCGTTTGAAAACAATTGATATTGCTAAGGACAATGAATTCTATGTTAAGGATGATGACGTAGTCTACACTAAAAGCATGGAAACATTAGTCAAATATATTCCCCAGCGCAGTCAGCCTGCTTTTAGAATGCCTGCTTCAGTCAGGCATATAGAATCCGGTGCTTTTTGTGAAACACCGTATTTACAAGAGGTCGTGCTTTCTAAGTCAATGACAGAGCTTGACCCTTATGCTTTTGCTTTTGCGAATGTAGATGAAGTTTTTCTTTCACCAACCTTAAAAACGATTGGTGCACACGCTTTTGAAAACAGCCATATTAAACAAATAAAAATACCGGAATCTGTAGAAAATATAGAAGATCAGGCATTTGCATTATGCGAAAATCTTCAAATGGTTCAATTACCTGAAACCTTAACATATTTTGGAAAAAGTGTATTTAGCGGATGCTGTATTCTGGAAAGTGTTTCCTTACCTAAGGGGATTAAAGCATTACAGGGAACATTTTTCAATTGTATGCATTTAAAGCAGGTTGATGTGCCGGAGAGTATACAAATAATTGATGAAGAAGCTTTCTGTTTAAAAGCCTGTTATCAAAATAACTATGTATCTACAAAATGGCTAACGATTTATGCGCAGCCTGATTCTTTTACAGAAACATGGGCAAAGCAACATGAGATTAAAGTATGCCTAGATGCATTTGACAAAAATAAGTATACCAAAGAATTCATGTATAGAAGCCATTATGAAGATTATATCAACGCCAAGATTGGTAACGTGATAACTTTTGGCACTTATTTGCAGCGAAAGTCAGGTAAATATAAAGATCCGATTGAATGGCTTGTCCTGGATAAAAAAGATCATCATTTACTTGTCATTTCTCAAAATGCTTTAGCAGAGAAAGAATATGACATCAGGGCGGACGGCTCTTATCATCAGGCAGCGGCATGGAAAGATTGTGAACTTTCAAAGTGGTTAAATGATGATTTTTTCTTAGCAGCGTTTAATGAATTAGAAAAACAATGTATTCTTGACACAAAGATTCAAGTTCCTTCTAAGCTGTTTTGTTTAAGCCGGGAGGAAGTTACTCAATATATGCCAACGAACAAATCAAGACAGGCATATCGAACAGATTACAATTATATTCACTTTGGCTTACATAAAGAAGCAGCCTGGTGGTTACGAAGTATTGAAGAGGACAATGGCTATATAGAAATTGTAAGCAGAGACGGTACACTTTCATGTTGCTCAAGTAATGAAGTATACTCCGTCAGACCAGCCATGTGGATCGATTTGCATAAAGTTTCACAGCTAATGAAGCAAAATAATGAAGATTATATTAAACAGTGGTATCAAAGAAATAATGATTTCTTAATGCTTCAAAAAGACGGAGAAACAATATTAAATATATTAACAGAATTTACCATTATTTTTGAAAAGCTGGCAGGATTGAGTACGGAAGATGTCATGATCATCGAAAATCATGATGTTAGAATTGTCAGCGGTCCGGCCATAAAAAATGAGGAAGCAATTCATATTTTAAAATCGATCAATTATGAATATGGTTATTTGGATTTGAATATCATCAGGAAACTGCCAAGCTACTATTTTTTACATCAAAATGATTACATCGATGGCATCATAGATGATGAAACATTACATTCATATTTTGAATCATGGTTTAAGAAAAAGACTTCATATTATAAAAATTTTAAATTTGATCGTTTTATTTATGTCATAAATCATAAAGTTTTTTACGCCGATCAGCTTTTAACAGAAAAAGAAGTCGAAATGATTCGACAAAAAGAAGATGGTACACAAAATCAATATGATGTTGATCATGATGAAAATGGAAATATGTATTGGTGGTAAAAATGTGTAGAAAAATGATGGCTATTTGTATAAAAAAAGATAGGTTGCATGAGCTGCATTTAGTTTTAGACTACTGCCTGCATAAAAATATAGAACGCTTGGTTATCTTGCTTTTAGGAGATTATATCCAACATGAAGAAGGGCTAAGAAAAATATTAGATACCATTTATCATCATTGCTTTTGGTCAGTTCATCTTATTCATGAAGGACTGCCATATGATATGACCATTAATGATTTAAAAAATATTTTTAAAGATTATCCGTTATTAAAATCTGAATCATGTCTGGATTTACAAATAGAAGGGACCCTGACAAAATTGATTTTTCGCTCTGATGACGCAGAATCTTTTGGATGGGATGATGAAGGATACAGCCATCTTTTAGAAATTGCCAGAGGGCCTGCATTTTATATAAGTGCAGTTGAACATCCAAGCGGTGATGATTATTGGGATACATGGGGAAAAAGCGCCTGGCATTTATCAAGTATCAAAGATAATTACCTTTTATATATGGATGATGGTGAGATCGTTTTAATAGAAATGGACCATCAATTGCATGTTTATGCTTTCTTGCCCGATCATGGAGAATTAGTATGTCATCAGGAAATAAAATGCCTGCAATTATAAGATTAGATTCAGAATGGCAATTGTATCATTTTTAAGCGTATCACTAACAATTTAATAAAATGTGACAAACCCTTTCATCTGTCACTTGTTTTTTATTTCACAAAAATGGTAAAATATAGGCAACAAGAAAAGGAGAGACGAAAATGGCAAACAGATTTGTATTAAACGAAACAAGCTACCATGGCAGTGGCGCAATCAAAGAAGTAGTTACAGAAGCAAAAAACAGAGGTTTTAAAAAAGCTTTAGTTTGCTCAGATCCAGATTTAATTAAATTTGGCGTAACAAATAAAGTGACTGATTTATTAGATGAAGCAGGTCTTGCTTATGAACTCTATTCAGAAATCAAAGCTAACCCAACGATTGAAAATGTACGGAATGGTGTTAAAGCTTTACATGATGCTGGCGCAGATTATATCATCGCTATTGGCGGCGGTTCTTCAATGGATACTGCAAAAGGTATCGGCATTATTGACAGAAACCCTGAATTTGCAGATGTTAGAAGCTTGGAAGGTGTAGCTCCAACAAAGAATCCTTGCACACCAATCTTTGCAATTCCTACAACAGCTGGTACAGCAGCCGAAGTAACAATCAACTATGTTATTACTGACGCAGAAAAAGACAGAAAGATGGTTTGTGTAGACGTTCATGACATCCCGGTTGTTGCATTTGTAGACCCAGATATGATGTCCACAATGCCTAAAGGTTTAACAGCCGCAACTGGTATGGATGCATTAACACATGCCATCGAAGGTTACATTACTGCTGGTGCCTGGGAAATGAGCGATATGTTCCATATCAAAGCGATCGAAATCATTTCTAAATCTTTAAGAGGTGCAGTTGCAGGAACACCAGAAGGCAGAGAAGGTATGGCTTTAGGTCAGTATATCGCTGGTATGGGCTTCTCCAATGTTGGTTTAGGTATCGTTCACTCAATGGCTCACCCATTAGGTGCTTTATATGATACGCCTCATGGTGTTGCCAATGCAATTATCTTACCTACAGTAATGGCATACAATGCTCCTGCAACTGGTGAAAAATATAAAGATATTGCCGAAGCAATGGGCGTAGATACAACTGGCATGAGTCAGGAAGAATACCGCCAGGCTGCCGTTGATGCTGTAAGAAAATTATCTCAGGATGTTGGTATCCCAGCTGACTTAAAAGAAATCGTTAAGAGAGAAGATTTAGATTTCTTAAGTGAATCTGCATACGCTGATGCTTGCCGTCCTGGTAACCCAAGAGAAACAAGTGTTGCGGAAATCAAAGCATTATACGAATCATTATTATAATCCAAAGACTGTATCAGAACATCGTTCTGTGCAGTCTTTTTTATACAGTAAAATACGGAGGTATGTATGAAAAAAGTATTAGTAACCGGCGGTACCGTTTTTGTAAGCAGATATATCGCAGAATATTATGTTGCCAAAGGGGATGAAGTCTATGTGCTCAACCGAAATACCAGGCAACAGTCACAAGGTGTGCATCTGATTCAGGCAGACAGGCATGAATTAGGTGATCTGTTGCGTCATTACCATTTTGATCTTGTCATTGATACAGCCTATCATGCACGCGATATTGAAATGCTGCTGGATGCCTTGGGAAGCTATGAGGACTATATCTTTATTAGCTCCAGTGCTGTATATCCAGAGGATGGTCATCAGCCTTTTAAGGAAGAATCACCTTTAGCAGTCAATAAATTTTGGGGAAAATATGGCACTGATAAAATTGAAGCGGAACAGGTTTTACAAAAGCGGAATCCTAATGCCTATATTCTTAGACCACCGTATTTATATGGTCCTATGAACAATGTCTATAGAGAAGCCTTTGTATTTGACTGTGCCCTGGCAGACAGAAAATTCTATTTGCCTGAAGAAGGAAAGATGAATTTACAGTTTTATCATGTTCACGATTTGTGTCAGTTTATTGATGTTCTTTTGGAAAAAAGACCAGCAGCGCATATTTTTAATGTCGGCAATAGAGAGGTGATATCCATTCGTGATTGGGTATCACTCTGTTATCAGGCTGCGGGCAAAGAAGCGGTTTTTGTGAATGTTCAAAGTGATATTGAACAAAGAAACTATTTTAGCTTCTATAACTATGAGTATTGTCTGGATGTTTCCAAACAATATGCATTATGTGCTGAAATCAGGCCACTTTCTGAAGGAATAAAAGAGGCTTTTGACTGGTATGTTTGTCATATGGAAGAAGTTAAAAAGAAACCATTTATAGCGTATATTGACCAGCATTTGACAGAAGATGCGTAAATGCATTTATTTACTATTATTTATCTGATAGAATAAACCTAATAAAGCGGCGGTGATGAAACATGAACCCATTAATAGAGAAAATAAAAGAAAAGCACAAACTCAGCGAAAACGAGAAAACGATGATTGAGTATATCGTGGAGCACCTGGATGAGATTCCTAAAATATCCTCAAGAGAGTTAGCCCGCAGAACATATACGACCTCGACAGCAGTGATTCGTCTTGTCAAAAAGCTTGATTTTGAAAACTATAATGATTTTAAGCTGAATATTGCCTCATATCTTAAAAATATTCAGCCCTCATCTCTGGAAATCGGCTCTAAAGAAGATGTCCTGATGCTGGTCAATAAAATGTCGGGAATTGAAGTTAATGCCATTTATCAAACCAAAGAAATGCTTTCTATGGAAACTTTAAAAGAAACGATCAATCTTCTCCTGAAATACCAGTATATTGATATTATCGCTACAGATACCAATGCCTGCATTGGTGAATATGCCAAGCATCTGTTTTGGGGCTTGGGAAAAATTGTGAATGTTTATCAGAATGAGGATGTACAGTTACTTTTTTCTCTGCATGTACCTGAGGATCATGTGGTGATTATCATCAGCCGTTATGGTCAATCCGCCTGCACTCATCAGGTCGTGAAAACACTGCTTGAGAAAAATGTGCCCATCATTGCCCTGACGACAAAAAGACCTAATCTTTTAAATGAGCAGGGAACTTATGTGTTTTATGGCTGTGACGGCAATGCAATCGGACGGTTGAGCGGGCTTGTTTTTTCAATCTCCATTAAATATTTGTTTGATCTTTTTTCTGTCATTTTATATTCAAAAAATCATGAGGAGCGGTTAAAGGTAGAGGAATTGATACTGCAGTATTATCAGGATCTTTAGGAAAATGGTTGCAATGCTGCCAAAAGCAGGATTATTTTTGAATAATTTTGTTGCAATGGGTCTATTTTCTTAAAAGCTTTGTTCCGGGAGCGGTTTCGTGTTAAAATGTAAGTAATAAGAAGGAGGAAATCAAACATGAAATTAGGTGTATCTGTTTATCCAGAACAAGAAACTTTAGAACAAATTGATGCTTATTTGGCAATGGCTAGTCAGTATGGATTTACAAAGGTTTTTACCAGTATGTTCTCTGTCGAAGGAACCAAAGAGGAAATCATTACTTATTTTAAAGATTTTAGCGCTATTGCACATAAATATGGCATGGCAGTATCCGGTGACTGTAACGGTGAATTCTTTGGCAGAATGGGCGCAACGGAAACGGATTTATCTGTCTTCAAAGAAATGGGCATTGACATTATCCGTATGGATTTCAGCTTTAATGATGAAAGAGATGCTGTTTTAATCAATAATAAAGAAGGCATCCGCATTGAAATGTCCACAGGATTTATTGATGTGATTGAAAAAGCCATCGCAAACGGAGCAAACCCAGAAAATATCAGTACTTGCCATAACTTTTATCCGGAAAGATATACGGCACCTGCACTGGAGGCCATTTTTGATCTTAATAATTACTGGCATAAAAAGGGGATTAGTGTGGCTATCTTTATTTCCAGCCAGGTTGCAGGAACGCATGGCCCATGGCCAGTCAGTGATGGTCTGCCAACGATTGAAGAACACCGCAATCTGCCTATTGAGGTACAGTTAAAACACTGTCTTGCTTTTAATAACGTCGATGAAATTCTCATTGGCAATGCTTTTGCTTCTGAAGAAGAATTTAAAGCCATTGATCAAGTGATGAAAATGGTTTATGTCAATGTGCCTGTTGATCCGTCTTTAGGACTTCTTGCGGAATATCTGCCTCACGGCGAGTTAAAGAGAATTCCATTTAAAATTAAATTAGAAGAAGGCGTGAGCGAATTAGAAAAGAAAGTCTTATTTGATTATCCAACGCATAACGATATGGGCGACTGCTTAAATTATATGCTGCGCTCCAGAATGACAAGAATGGTTTACAAAGGTCAGTCAATTCCAGTCAGACCTTGCCATAAAACGCATTATACAAGAGGTGATGTGGTGATTGTCAATGATAATCTGGCGCATTACCGTGCCGAAGTGCAGATTGTATTAAAAGATATGGAAGTGGATGGACAAAGAAACCTTTTAGGCCGTATTGATGAAAATGAGATTGTGATTTTACAACATTTAGGAGCCGGAGATATTTTCACTTTCTACGAATAAGCAACAGGACTGCTTTGCTAAAGTGAAAAATTAAATTCCACTTTAAAAGAGAAAAAATAAAAGTAGAATTTACTTGTACAGAAAGATGAATTATAATGAGAGATGAAGAGAATTCATGTCCCATTATTTCATGGTAAGTGTAGAATTTTCTTTTACTGGCTTAATTTCCAGTACGATAACACTGAATTTTGGGCGCATTAAAGGATAGCGGATTTTAGAATTTTTTTGACTGTAAGACTAAATTCCACTTGTGAAAACTATCTAATTGATGCCATAC
>Ga0129308_1001162_pt1 | contig 29741 bp, 29 predicted proteins | sample L827metagenome_FD_94440 | JGI IMG/M metagenome (GOLD analysis project Ga0129308, IMG submission 94440) | Ring-tailed lemur group fecal microbial communities from Wisconsin, USA - L827 metagenome | ecosystem: Host-associated > Mammals > Digestive system > Large intestine > Fecal | place: USA...
TTTCACAAGTGGAATTTAGTCTTACAGTCAAAAAAATTCTAAAATCCGCTATCCTTTAATGCGCCCAAAATTCAGTGTTATCGTACTGGAAATTAAGCCAGTCAAAGAAAATTCTACACTTACCATGAAATAATGGGACATGAATTCTCTTCATCTCCCATTATAATTCATCTTTTTGTATAAGTAAATGCTACTAATATTTTTTTCTTTAAAGTGGCATTTATTTTTTCGTTTTAGCCTATTCTGCAGGCTCTTCCGCGGTCACTTTATCGTAATCTACACCAACAACATAATAACAATCATCTTCATAAATCAACGTTACAACTACATCTGTCATCAATTCATCTACTGGCATTCCGTTTGGATTGTTGGCATAAGTCAGTTTCAATGTCACATCATAAGTATTGCTATTACCGGTTTTTTCATAAACAAAATCCGATTCCTTGGTTTCGACAACCTGACATCCTGTTACCTCAGGCAATCCTTCTTTTGTATAAGTTGTCATATGCTCATCAAAATTCACATAGTAATAATTTGTTGCATATTTTGCAAAATCGACACGGGCATCTGGCAAAACATAAGCTAATCCGCCAACGTCCTCACGATCATCTTTATTTACCCAAGTAAAGAAATCAACCGCAAAATAAGATGCCACATTGGCTCTGATTTTTTCCTCATCCTTTGCTTCAACTGCCGCGGTCAGGTCAGCGTATATTTTTTTCATCAAATCCGTACCATTTTCACTTTCCACATAGCCATGAATTTCTTCAATCGGTGTTTCTGGTTTAGGTGCTTGTTCATCTCCCTTTAAGAAGAAATATCCGGCAATGCAGCCGACCAGTAAAGCCAGCACTACGGTTACGCCAACAACAATATTTTTCTGTTTTCTATTCTTCATTCTCAATCGCTCCTTTTCTTTTTCCAGTGTTTCGTCTCCATCAAAAGACAGCGCCTGTTTTCTTTTAAGCTCGCGCTGGCGAATTTTTTCACGCTGCCCGGAAAAAGCCGGGAGTTTGGATGAACGAACAAATAAGTTAATAATAGATAAAAACGGCTTATAATGAATACTTACCATTTCCGTATACTCGACAAAAAGCTCGAAAGCAATCACCAGACCTAAGAAAATACTGATACCAAGCTGTTTGTCATATGTATATAAATAAGCACTTAAAGCAAATAGAATTGTTGTCATATAAAGGATGATGACACTTCTTGTCTGCCCTAAATCTAACTTAAACATTAACGTGTGATGCAAATGTTCTTTATCAGCTTCACTGAATTTTTTCTTTTTCAGTTTTCTTCGGATAATCGCAATAAAGGTATCCATAATTGGAATAGCCAGCATAACAATTGGCGCACCTAATGTGAAAAAAGCAGAACTTTTATAGCCAAATCCCAATAGTGAAATGACAGAAATCATAAAGCCAATAAACAACGCACCACAATCTCCCATAAAAATCGAAGCCGGGTGAAAGTTATAACACAAAAAGCCACAAATAGCCCCTGCCAGCAGAATGGAAATGGATGCAATATCCTGTCGCCGGAATGTCACACTGGTAAAAGCGATGACCACAAGTACAATCGTTGAGACACCGGCGCACAAACCATCCAATCCATCAATCAGGTTAATGGCATTGGTAATGCCTATAATCCAGCCAAACGTAACGACAATCGCCAGATAATTAAAATGCATATCAGGTAAGAATGGAATGTCAAAATCCCTGAGCGCCACATCCCCATAAAACACCACAATTGCTGTGGCAGCCAGTTCTACTAACAATTTAACCTTGGGAGAAAGATCATAAATATCATCAAGGAAACCAACAGTGAAAATTAAAAAGCCTGCTATCAGAATCGCATTAATCTGACGGTCAGCTTTTAAAAAGACTGCAGCCCCAATCATGAAGCTCATAAATATTGCCATACCGCCAATACGTGCGATGCGCCCATGATGAATCGTTCGCTTGTTTTCTTTAGCCACAATCCCCAATGCTGATGCCGCTTTATTTACAAACGGAATCAAAGTAGCACTCATTAGCACAGTAGCGAGATATGACCAGAAGATTTCCATTGTCATAGAAGCACCTCCGTTTGTCATATTATAACACATATCGCATAACGTTCAAACAAAAAAGAAAATTAACCTGATCCAATTTAGACCCGTTAAAAAAGAAATATAAAGGAAAACAATTCTCTAAAAAAACAAAGAATCGCCTTTAAAATCCCGCCTTTGCGCATCCTCTATTTTTCCCCTTTTAACATGATAACAGCCAAAAACAACTATTGAAAAATTTAATTTAGCGATGCTGATCAATAACAGTCAGTAAAAATGACCGATTCTAAGCTGTTGTTTTACTAAAAAACACTGTTTTGCACATAAACAGTGTTTTTATCCTTTTTTCTTTTTGTTTTCCGGATACCCATCAGATCACTTATTGAATGTCCGCAACCTTTTTATTAAAATTGCTTTCCGCATCATAGGCAGTGCCATCTTTTTCAAGGATGAAATGAACATGATTGCCTAAATCTGCTTCGTAAACATTTTCTCCGCTCTTGCCAATCATGTCTCCTTGTTTGACCGTGTCACCCTGACTGACAGAGACCTCAGAAAGACTTTGATAAGTTAACAGCCAACCGCTTTCGGACACAATCGATACACACTTTCCAAATAAAGGATCTGTTTTTACTTCCTGAACGGTTCCGCTGAGACTGGCAAGCACTTCAAAGCTGTTGCCGTCATCCGCAAAATCAATGCCTAAGCTAGGACGATAAACCCCTTCAAACAAATCCATTGATAACTTCTGCCGTTCGGCATCATCACTGGCAACATAAAAATGCCGAACAATGTTAATATTGTCTTTTACCGGCAAAACCAGTTCTTCCTGAGAAATATTTTCTGCACCTGTTGGCATGCTTGCCGGTGCATTTGTCTGTTGGCTGGATGTTGCTACAGGCTCATCTATTCCCTGGTTGATACTTGTCATAATATTTTCCATGATCATCAATCCACAAACAAACAGGACTAATGCACTCCCAAATAAAATAGGTACACGATACTTGATTAGATTATTTTTCATTTTATTCACCTCAAGAACATTGTTTCCTATTTTTGGCGCTTTATTCACTTTTCATTGATTTTTTCAATCGTCACACCCTGATAATAATGCTTTAAAATTTCATCATAATGATAACCTTCGGCAGCCATGCCATTTGCACCATACTGACTCATCCCCACACCATGGCCAAAGCCAACCGTTTCAAACGTATAAACATCGCCTTCTTTGCTCACATCAAAATCAGAACTGGCTAAGCCTAATTTTTCTCTGATTTCGCGGCCTGTATATGAAGTACCGCAGACACTCACTTCATTCACCCTGCCGCTTTGGGTATAACTGATGATTTCCAAGCTGAATTGTTCGGTTTCAAAAAGTTCATTTAATTGTTCTGATGTGAAAGATTTTTTGCGAAATGTCCCATCATAAGCTAAGTCCCATTTAGAATCCACTGACTGCAGATAAGGTAAACTGGCACTGGCAAAATAATCATTATTGTTTTCAGTTTTACCATTGGAGCTGGAAAAAAAGAGTGCTGAAATATATTGTCCATCATACATCAGCACTTCACCTGCTGTCTCTTTGACCGCAGTTTCAATTTTTTGTTCGTAAGTTTCAAAGTCATCCTGCCAGTTACTCTGGCGCTGCGTCTTATCATAATAAACTTGTGAACTTGTTGTATCGTCTACTTTCAAATTTCGGGCCATTACAAAGGTCCTGCTGGCTACTGCCTGTGCCTTGAGTGCCTCCAGTTCAAAACTTGCCGGCATTTCTGCACTGACAACACCAGTTACATAGGTTTCCAAATCCACCGTCTCAATACTGCCATCCTGACGGCTGATTTGCACCTGAATCTCTTTGGTTTCTTGCGTGAATGGTGCCACTGGTTTTTGCAGATGTGAAATACTTGTCATCACTAAGAAGCAAAGAACAAATAACAAAATAAATTTCATGCATAGCTTTTTCAATAATCCTCACCCGAATCGAATTGTCAGGACATCTAAAAGGAAGCTGGCGGCAAGATATGTTAATGCCATCGTTAATACGGCATAAAGCAGATAAAAATGCGCTACCTTGTTTTTGCGGATAAATTTTTCGAAGTTAATGCAGCTAAGTCCCATCATCACTGCCACCAGACTTACCATATAGGTGCCCAGCTTCATTATATTTTCGATCATTGGTCTGCCTCCAGATATCTTGTAAAGTCCATAACCTGCGTTTCCCACGTTGCCTCGTTATGTCCGCCATTGACAATCATGTCAAAATAGACTTCCGCCTGTTTTTGCTTCAGGCATTCCGCAAGCGCCATATGACCTTTGACTATAGCGGCAAGCTGCTCCTTGCTTCGTGCTTCCTCACTGCCATAGCTCATATAAATCTTAGCACCCTTTAAATGCGAAGCATGTCGGATTTCCTCTTTCAGCTCATTCATGCAAAGGAAAATCGAACTGGAAAGACAGGCTGCGCCCTGGTAAACATCACCGTAAGCAATCATGCCATATAAGGCCATCAATCCGCCCATGGAACTGCCGCCCAGATAATTTTTTCCATTCGTACGATAATGCGCGTCAATCTCCGCTCTTAACGCATGCGCCATCCAGTTCATCAGCGGCTGACCTCTGCCATCAAGACTTCCTAAGCGGCTTTTTTCAAGCACATAGGGACAGAACTCATTTAAACGTTCCCGCCCTTCATGGTTGCATTCCAATCCCACAACAATCATCTCCACATGATGATGCGTATACTGATCAGAAATATGCCAGGCATGGCCATAAGTCGCATCACTATCCAAATATAAATTATGCCCGTCAAACATATATAAAACCGGATAGGATTTGCCTGAAGATGCATAGTCATCAGGCAAATAGATATGCAGACAACGATCCAGTCCAAATGGTGTAATATGTGTCATTCTTTTTTCAATCATAGTTATCTCTCCTTTATTTTAAACTGCGTCAGGGCATAATATTGCATTGCCATATCCCCCTGGATGATTTTCACGAATGGCCGCTGGCTGTAAATTCTGGTTGTGAACACATGTAACCCGTCGTTTACAAAGATTTCTAATGAAGAAGTGTCACTGAATATATGAAGATTTTCTAATTTTTTAACTGACAGCTGACAAGTTTTTCTGCCTTGACCGCAATAACTGATATCCAGCTTCAAAATGCCTTCACCATAAGAAAGAAAAGCATCTTCCCGCAACTGTATTTGTACTTGCTGATCCGTTTTTAACTCCACAATCATTTCAAAACAAGTATCGTCAGCTGATTTAAAATCTGCAGCTGTCCCTGTAAATCCCGCTTTTCTTAATTGCTTCAATTCTGGTATGGGCCGCTGATAGATTACACCGTTGCGATTCTCAAGCACTCTGGGAATCGTCAGGGCGTGCTGCCAGGCATAGGCCACCGTTGGTTCGTTGTTATAATCCGCCTGAGGCATGCCCATCCAGGCAATCTGAATTTGTCGTCCCTGACTGTCTTTAAAGCTTTGTGGTGCATAATAATCAAAGCCCTCATCAAGACGGGTAAAATCACCTAACGTATAAGTGTTGTTTTCAAAGTCATAATCCAGTTTGAAATATCCCGCCTGATAAACAGGTGCCTCTTTTTGCATTGGACAAATGACTAAAAACATCTCTCCATCCAATTCAAAGAGATCCGGACACTCCCACATATAACCTAAAGGCTGCGGTGTAGTTAAAGTATTCAGATACTGCCACTGCTGCATGTCTGTACTTCGATAAAGCAAAACACAGCCAATGCCCTCTAAGGTTCTGGCTCCTAAAGCCATATAGTAATCATCGCCAACTTGGAATACTTTTGGATCGCGAACATGCTTCGTCATGTTCTGCGGATAATCATCATTTGTCATTAACAGTTTCTTTTCAGAAGCGCAAAATCCATCTTTGCTTGTCACCATAATGGTATTTTGCTGGCGGCCGGAATAGATAAAATCACAGTCCGGCCAATGCAGGTTTTTGACATTGCCTGTATAAAAAAAGTGAATTGTATCATTTGCCACAAAAGCTGTGCCGCTGTACACCCCATTCTGATCCCAAATCGTGTCAGGATATAAAAAAGGTTCTTCACTTGTATATGTGATAAAATCCCTGGTTGTATAATGCCCCCAGAGCTTTTGAACACCATGGACATCAAATGGTGAGTATTGATAATAAATATGATATAAACCATCTTTTTGACATAACCCATTCGGATCATTCATCCAGCCCATCGGCGGCATGATGTGGTAATGTAAAGAAAAAGGATCCTGTTTGGCCTGTAACAGTGTTTCTCCAGATTTTTGGTACTGCTTTTGATATTCTTCCTTAGATAACATCCAATCACCTCATGCATTATTGTAAAGGATTTTTGATGATTCATAAAGAAAAAAGAGAAAAATCTCTGTCCCGCCTTCTATTTTCTCAAAACATTATTGTTTCTCATCACAAAAAACAGGATAATTTGCCTGCCTGGACAAATTATCCTGTAACTAACTATCCTAATTTTATAGTTCTTCACCATTGGTTGCAATCACGTGCTTATACCAATAGAATGAATCTTTTCTGTAACGTGCCAAATCTTTTAAATCATGCTCATCACGATTGACATAAATAAAGCCGTAGCGCTTAGCCATTCCCTGATGTGTTGAAATCAAATCTATCGCTGACCATGGACAATAACCCACGAGATCTACACCATCCGTAATAGCCAAGTGACATTGTTCAATATGCGCTTTTAGATATTCAATCCGATAATCATCATGAATGGTGCCATCTTCTTCAAGCTTATCAAAGGTACCTAAGCCATTTTCTGTAATAATAATTGGCAAATCATAACGATAGGATAAACGTCGCAAAGCGTTTCTGATACCTACGGGATCTAATTCCCAGCCAAACTCAGATTTCTGGCAATATGGATTGGAATAGCCCTTCAATACCCCTTGAATAGTGGCATTCATATTATCAGCACCGCCATCCTTACTAACATTCATCGCTTCGTTTTCATTTTCCATGGAAGCATAGCCAACCGTTGTTGGGAAATAGTAATTCAGAGAAATCCAGTTAGCATGATGACTTGCAATGATTTCCATATCACCATCCTGAATATCAGGCAAAGCATCACGATCCTCTAAATAGCGCCAGACTAATGGGTGGTATTTGCCTTTGCAGGCAACATCTAAATAATAATAGACTCTGAATACATCATTATTTTCGACAGCTAATTGATCTTCTGGTCGTGAACTGTTGGCATAAGCCGGTGCAAAATTAACCGTTGGCCCAATCAGAGCATCCGGCCACATTTCCCGACAAATGCCAATGACCTTAGATTCTGCGACTAGCTTGATATGGGTAATATTCGCCGCTTCTTTTAATGGATTTTCGGCATTCATGGTCATTCCGCCAAAGGAACGGCTGCTCATGTAGAAAAAGAAATCATTATACTCATTATTGACCGTCCAGTGTTTTACACGATCCCCAAAAGCTTTAAAGCATTCAGTGCAATATGCCGCAAAATCCTCAATGATTTGTCTTGATCTCCAGCCGCCATATTTTTCTTCCAGACAATTAGGTATATCAAAATGATGTAAGGTTACCACAGGGGTAATCCCATATTTCAAACATTCATTAATGACATCATTATAATGGGCAATGCCTAAGGGATTAACCTTGCCGACACCATCAGGAATAATTCTTGTCCAGGCAATCGAGAAGCGATAAGCTTTAAAACCCATTTCAGCCATTAAGGCAATATCTTCTTTATAACGATGATAATGATCACTGGTTGTGGAAAAATCGGCAATATTAGGCGGTACTGGTCTTAACTCAATCGCACATTTAGACTTTCCATCCTCATCATAAGCACCTTCACACTGAAAAGCACTTGTACTTGCACCCCATAAAAAGTTTTCAGGGAAAGGTTTTAATTTTTTATAATCCACAAAGGCTCATCTCCTTTATCCTGTTATTCTTATAATTCTTCACCATTTGTTTCAATAACATGTTTATACCAGTCAAAGGAAGCTTTTTTGCTTCTTTCCAGTGTGCCGCTGCCATCATTGTTTTTATCGACATAGATAAAACCATAACGTTTTTTCATTTCACCTGTAGAGAAGCTGACACAGTCAATGCAGCCCCAGACAGTGTAGCCTAATAAATCAACACCATCAATATCTACAGCCTTTTTCATTTCTTTGATATGCTCTCTTAAATAATCAATGCGGTAACTGTCATTGACAGTGCCGTCTTCTGCTTTGACATCGACAGCACCAAAACCATTTTCCACAATAAACATTGGCAATGCATAACGGTCATTCAGCCAGTTTAATGTATATCTTAATCCCTTAGCATCAATTGGCCAGCCCCATTCTGTTTTTCCGATATGTGGGTTATCACACAAATCTTTAGATTCATCATAATCCAGATTAACATTGTTATCGCCTTTAACCGCAAATGACATATAGTAGCTAAAGCCAATATAATCAATACAGCCCTGCTTTAAAGCTGCTAAATCCGCATCTGTAATATCCAGATCAAAACCTTTTCTCTCAAAGAAAGTTTTCATATAACCTGGGTAACGTCCCCGTGCATGAACATCTAAGAACCAGAAACGTTTATGATTAGCCCCCACCGATTTTAACATGTCATCAGGATTGCAGGAATATGGATAGATGGGTGTCATAGCCATCATACAGCCAATCATCAAGTCAGGATTAATCTCATGTCCGGCTTTGACAGCCAAGGCGCTGGCTACTAATTCATAGTGAGCTGCCTGATACATGATGGCTTCTCTGTCATCGTCTTCTTTAAAGATAATACCGGAGTTTGTGAACACGGATAAATCCGATTGATAGTTCGCCTGGTTATTGATTTCATTGAAAGTCATCCAATATTTCACTTTATGCTGGTATCTTTCAAAGCATACTTTCGCAAAGCGAACATAGAAATCAATGAGCTTGCGGTTAGCCCATCCGCCATATTTGGTTACTAACCCATAAGGCATTTCAAAGTGTGAAAGCGTAATGACTGGTTCAATGCCATTTTTTAATAATTCATCAAATAAATCATCGTAGAATTTCAAGCCCGCTTCATTTGGCATTTCTTCATCGCCATTGGGGAAAATACGTGCCCAGGAAATTGAAGTTCTGAAACATTTAAAGCCCATTTCTTTAAATAAGGCAATATCTTCTTTATATCTGTGATAAAAATCAATCGCTTCATGGTTAGGATAAAAACGATCTTCTAAAATTGTCTCGGTAATTTCTCGGGGAATGCCATTGCCGCCAACAGTCATCATATCAGAGACATTAGGGCCTTTTCCGCCTTCAATCCAGCCGCCTTCAACCTGATGTGCCGCAACTGCGCCGCCCCATAAAAAATCTTTTCTCATTATTTACATCATCCTTTCTTATCTATGTGATTATTTTCATTTTACAATATCTGGCATTTTAGTTCCAGCAAAATAAGTCTGGACAAACAAATAAAAAGGGCGGTTCATGAACCGCTCCTTAATGATTTTTAACTTTAATTCTGGTCAGGGCACGTTTTAAAGCGAGCTCGGCACGTATTACATCGATTTTCGCATCGCGATTAGCTAAACGTTTTTCGGCTCTTACTTTAGCGCGCTCGGCACGTTCCAAATCAATGTTGTCTTTATCTTCAATTGCGTCAGTAATCAGTGTCACCTGATCTTTTGTCACATGAACAAATCCGCCGGAGATGAAGAAGAAACGACGTGTGCCTTTTTCCACAAAATTCATCTCACTGATTTCCAGTACACCGGCAAATGGCAACATATTCGCAAGAATCCCCATCTGCCCCACTGTCGTAACAACATTCAGAATTTCCACCTGACCGGTATAATATTCCCCTTCAGGACAAACAATTTTCAGCTTAAATTCAGACATTTCGGCCACCTAGCCTTCCAGTGTCTTCGCTTTTTCAATCGCTTCTTCGATACTGCCGACATTATGGAATGCCTGTTCTGGCAAATGATCCCATTTACCTTCAAGGATTTCCTTAAAGCCGCGAATCGTATCTTCGACATGAACATATTTACCATCCATGCCAGTGAATTGGCTGGCAACAGTAAATGGCTGAGAAAGATAGTTACGGACACGTCTTGCACGAGCAACGGTTAACTTATCTTCTTCACTTAATTCTTCCATACCTAAGATCGCGATGATATCCTGCAGTTCCTGGAATCTCTGCAAGATTTGCTGGACACCATGGGCTACTTCATAATGTTCACGGCCAACAACATTAGGATCCAAAGCTCTTGATGAAGAGTTTAATGGATCAACTGCCGGATAAATACCTAAAGCAGCGATAGAACGATCCAGAACGACTTTGGCATCCAGATGGGCGAATGTCGTTGCTGGTGCTGGGTCTGTCAAGTCATCGGCAGGCACATAGACAGCCTGTACAGATGTGATAGAACCCTGTTTAGTGGAAGTAATACGCTCCTGCAGCTGGCCCATTTCTGTCGCCAGTGTAGGCTGATAACCAGCCTGGCTAGGCACACGGCCAAGCAGCGCAGATACTTCTGATCCGGCCTGAGTAAAACGGAAGATATTGTCAATGAACAACAATACGTCCTGATTTTCCTCATCACGGAAATGTTCAGCCATTGTTAACCCGGTCAGGGCCACACGCAAACGTGATCCTGGCGGTTCATTCATCTGACCGAAAACCAGGCAGGTTTTGCTTAAAACGCCGCTTTCTTTCATTTCATAATATAAATCGTTACCTTCACGAGAACGTTCACCAACACCAGCGAATACAGAAATACCACCATGTTCTGTTGCGATGTTGTTGATGAGCTCCTGAATCAGTACGGTTTTGCCGACACCGGCACCACCGAACAAACCGATTTTACCACCTTTGATATATGGACAAATAAGGTCAATAACTTTGATACCCGTTTCCAGAATTTCTGTTTCTGTCTTCTGATCGGCATAGCTTGGTGCTTCACGATGAATAGGCATCAGCTTTGCTTCACCTTTAAGTTCACCTTTGCCATCAATCGTATTGCCTAGTACGTTAAACATACGGCCAAGTGTGGCATTTCCGACAGGAACGCTGATAGGCGCACCGGTATCGACCGCATCTAATCCACGAACTAAACCATCTGTAGATCCCATGGCGATACAGCGAACTGTATCATCGCCCATATGCTGAGCAACTTCAATCACCAGCTCCTGATCTCCGTTTTGGACTTTGATGGCCGTATTTAATGAAGGCAAATGTCCTTCTTCAAAACGTACATCGACAACTGGTCCGACGGCACGGGTAATTTTACCAATATTCTGACTCATATTTGACACCTCCTTCTTCTATTGTGCATTAGCGCCAGCCACGATTTCGGAAATTTCATTCGTGATGGCTGTTTGTCTTGCCTGATTGTATTTCAGACGCAGCTGCTCTGTCAGTTCTGTTGCATTATCCGTCGCATTTTCCATAGAGGTACGGCGGCTGGCATTTTCACTAGTGACAGATTCAACGAGATAACCATAAATGGTTGACTGCAGATACATTGGAATCAGCTGATTCAACACTTCATTAGCGTTTGGTTCAAAGCCCATATAAGCAGAACTTGCCTGATGTGATCCGGCAATTGCCTTTTGATCTTCTTTAGAGATTGGCAGTAATTTAACGCAGTGTGGTGTAAATGTCAGGTTATTGACAAATTCAGTATAAACAATTTTAATACCGCCAATCGCACCGCTTTGATATTTGCCAAGCAGTTCCTTTACAAGTGAGCGCACTTCTTCAAAGGAAAGATCATTGGATAAATCCATATAGCCTAAATCTGCTTCATGATAATGGCTGGCTCCCTTACTGCCCAGACAGTAGACAAGATCGCCCTCTTTAATATGCTCTTTGGCACATTTCATCACATTGCTGTTATAACCGCCGCATAAGCCTAAACTGCTGGTAATCAGAATTACCGCAGAATGAGGATTATCATTGGTTTTCAGATAAGGATGGTCTTCGACCTGACAGGTCGCAAGAATCTGGGCAACCACCTCATAAACAATCGTATAATAAGGTTTTTGGGCCTCTAAAAGATTGCGCATTTTTCTGAGTTTAGACGTCGCTACCAATTGCATCGCACGCGTGATTTTCTTCGTGGATTCAACGGATTTCATGCGGCGTTTAATACTTTGCATTGATCCTGGCATAGATTAACCTTCTTTATCAATTGTCTTTAAATACTGCTGTTCGTATGCGCCCATAACCTCTTTTAACTTAGCATCTAACTCATTGGAAATTACTTTCTTTTCGGCAATTTCTGTTAAGTATTCTTCATGATGAATACGAATATCTTCATAAAGCTGACTGATAAAATCAACCACATGGTCTGCAGGAATCTGTTTTGTAAAGCCGTTCTTTAAAGCAAACAGAGAAATGACCTGCTGCTCAACACTGCGGCTCTGGTACTGTGGCTGTACCAGGACAGCACGCACTTTACGGCCATGATCTAAGACTGCTTTGGTCGCATTGTCCAAATCAGAACCAAACTGGGCAAATGCCTGCATTTCCGCAAACTGTGCCAGTTCCAGTTTTAATGAACCAGAAACCTGCTTCATCGCTTTGATCTGTGCCGCAGAACCTACACGGGATACAGACAAACCAGTATCGATGGCTGGTCTGAAACCAGAGTTAAATAATTCCTGCTGCAGGAAAATCTGTCCATCAGTAATAGAAATAACGTTGGTTGGGATATAAGCTGAGATATCGCCAGCCTGCGTTTCGATAATTGGCAGGGCTGTTAAAGAACCGCCGCCGTATTCTTGGCTCAGCTTGCAGGCACGCTCTAATAAACGTGAATGCAGATAGAAGACATCACCTGGGTAAGCTTCACGTCCTGGTGGTCTCTTTAATAACAGAGACACGGTACGGTAAGCTACCGCATGCTTGCTCAAGTCATCATAAACGATTAAGACATCTTTGCCTTCCTCCAGCCATTCTTCACCAATCGCACATCCGGCATATGGGGCAATGTACTGGATAGGAGCTAACTCACTGGCAGAAGCTGAAACAACAGTTGTATAACTCATTGCACCGCCCTGCTTTAATTTTTCAACAATCTGAGCAACTGTAGAATTTTTCTGTCCAATTGCTACATATATACAATAAACATTCTGATCTTTCTGATTTAAGATCGTATCAATGGCAATCGCTGTTTTACCAGTCTGACGGTCACCGATAATCAGCTCACGCTGTCCGCGGCCGATTGGGATAATCGCATCAATAGATGTGATCCCTGTCTGTAAAGGCTGATTTACAGACTGACGTGTCATAACACCTGGCGCTACACGTTCAATAGGACGTGTTTTATTTGAAGCAATTGGTCCCTGACCATCGATTGGCTGCCCTAATGGGTTAACAACACGCCCAAGCATGCCATCGCCAACAGGTACCTCGATGATACGTCCGGTTCTCTTAACTTCATCGCCTTCTTTAATCAGAGTATCGTGACCTAACAATACGGCGCCGACATAGTCTTCTTCAAGATTCATGACCATTCCGTAAACACCATGCGGAAACTCTAAAAGTTCACCTAACATCGCATTTTCCAAGCCATGAACCAAGCTGACACCATCGCCGACCGTCATGACGGTACCGACATCTTTCATTTCGATCATGTCATCATAGTGACGAATCTGTTCTTTTATTAACGCACTGATTTCATCAGGTCTGAGTGCCACGCTAGTCACCTACTTCCTTTCAGTAATTCACCTTGCAGTGAATCCATTTTATTTTTTAATGAGCCATCCAGCACGTGGTCACCAATCACAACCTTAATGCCGCCAATCAGGCTCTTGTCTGTTTTCTGTTTTAAAACAACCTGTTTTCCTTCCTTTTTTGAAACTGCTTTTTCGACAGCAGCCAGCTGCTGCTTGTTCAAAGGCGCTGTACTGTAAACGATGCCTTCTACAATGCCTAATTCCTCATTATAGTGTGCATCAAATTCTTTGGCAATTTCATTTAAATGCGTGATTCGTCCTTTGACAATCAGCACTTTCAGGAAATTCAGCACATTGGGCTGAATACTTTCTTTAAAACATTTTTCTAATAAAGCAATTCTTTCTTCCTGACTTACCATCGCCTGGTTAAAAAAGCGCAGGTGTTCAGGTTCTAAAGCCGTCAAGACAAAGTCCAAATCTTTTTTATATCCGCCTAGATCATTGTCTTCTTTTGCGATTTCAAACAGGGCCAGTCCATAACTGGAAGCAATACTTTCCATTATTTTCCAACCTCGTCAACGAACTGTTCAATCAATTCACGATTGATATCTTCATCGATTTCTTTTTCCACAATTTTCTTGGCTGCTTCCATCGCAATTTCAACCATTTCCTGGCGCATTTCGGCCTGGGCTTTCTCTCTTTCGGATTCGATTTGCTTGGCTGCCTGTTCTAAACGCTGACTAGCTGTTACTTTCGCTTCATCAATAATTTTCGAACTCTGCGCCAAGGCGTCTTGTTTGGCTTTTTCCACCACTTCACGGTATTCTAAAGCACCGACTTTTGCCAGTTTTTCGCTCTCTTCCATATGGATTTTCGCTTTGGCATTCATCTCTTTAGCCTCATTGATATTGGATTCAATAAAAGCGGCACGTTTACCTAAGTAATTTTGCAAAGGTGCATATAAGAATTTCTTAAAGAAGTAGAAAAGGATGCCCGTTGATAAGAGCTGCACAATCATTGTCGCAACATTGGGGAACAGTTTTCCCGCGATATCAACTTCCATCAAACCCCTCCTTCTTGAATTAAATTTACTGTCTGTTCATTAGAAAATGAATAATAAGATAAAGGCAATTAACAGACCGTAGATGGCAACTGTTTCTGTGATACCACAACCAACGATCATCATCAGACGAATTTTGTCTTCTGCTTCTGGGTTGCGTCCTACTGCTTCAACGGCTTTACTAGCTGTTAAACCTTCACCTAAAGCGGTAAACATACCTGCACATACTGCAATCGCAGCTGCAATAGCAATTAAACCTTCGTTTGTCATAATTAAGTTCCTCCTTGACTAAACTTCCATTGAAATATAAACACTTGACAGTGTCACAAATATGAATGTCTGCATAAATCCTGCAAAGACATCAAAGTAAGCATGCAGCACCGGTGTGATAAAAGGCGCTACAATGTTAATAGGGATAAATGAGAACAACAGTCCTGATAGATATCCCGTCGCCAGATAAACAAGCGACATTAAGATACTGCCGCTGACAATATTACCAAAAATACGCATTGAGAGTGAAATCAATGGTGCCAGAGCACTTAGTATATTGGTTGGCGGCCAGATTAATTCTTTAATGTACTTAAACGTACCTTTCTTTTTTAAAGCTGTCAGCTGAATCATCGTAAATGTAATCAAGGCCAATGTCAGCGTAATACTGAAATTGGATGTTGGTGATTCCAGACAGAAAAGACCTGAGATGTTAGAAAGAAAGATAAATACAGCTAACATCGAAAAATAAGGGCTCAGGCGTGTTTCCATTTTCTGATTTGGAAAGATGGTATGAAAGAAATTCTGAAACATCGTCAGAACAGATTCTACAGCCAGAACCACGTAGGATGGTTTTCCCAACGGATCAGCCTGTTCCACTTTCTTTCCCAGCACCACACAAAGCACGCAAAGAAATGCCGTAATAATCAGAGATGAAACAATTTCAGGTTGAATGGTAATATGCACGACGTGTCACCTCCTTGTCATTGCTAGACGAAAAATCGTCAATTTTACTGTCAGGTAGCCTATCGCCACGCAATAAATGTTGATAAGCCCCGGAATCTTCACCGCAGCCAGGAAACCCAGCGCGTAAACTCCCATCTTGAGAAAAAGACAGCATGCCTGAATAACCGATGTTTTAGCCATCTGAAATTTAAGCAGGCTTGCCGCCAGCCAGCAATCCATCTCCAAAATAGCATAGGAGATTATAAAGCCGACTAAATAGCCTAAGGACAGGCTGATATTTTTAAAAACCAATGATAACACACCAACCAGAACCAGACCGACCAGTCCAGTTTTGATACTGCTTTTTTTCAACTGTTCTTCACTTTTGATCATTTCCGGCTCCTATATGTATCATGACTTGAAATCCGTGAACAATGCCCCATAGAGACAATATCACTAAAAATAATGCTTTGGTATGAAATAAACGATCCAGCAGCATGCCCGCCAAAACCCCGGTTAAAAGTCCGCCGGCCACATCCCAGCCAACCTGAAATGCCTTAGCCACATAGATCCAGATATTTTTCTTAGAAGGTTCCAAATAAACGGTCCCCTGCATCACCTAAACCAGGTAAAATATAACCATTTTCATTTAAGCGCTCATCTAAAACAGCTAAATAAACAGGAACATCTGGCTGCTCTTTAGCCATTTTTTCTAATCCTTCAGGCGCGCCAACCAAGGAAACCATTCTTAAATCTGTTGCCCCGCGTTTCTTTAGCGCATCTAAAGCATCACAGGCACTGCCGCCGGTAGCCAGCATTGGATCTAAGACAATGACCGTTGCTTCTTTTAAGCATGAAGGAAATTTTGCGTAGTATTCTTCAGGCAGAAGTGTTTGCTCATTTCTGGCCATGCCGATATGTCCGACATGCGCATCTGGAATCAGTTTTCTCATGCCATCTAAAAAGCCTAAACCAGCACGTAAAATTGGTACCAGCACAACCGGTTTTTTCAGTTTATAACCAGTCGTCACCTGCAAAGGTGTTTTCACATCATAAGTTTCAAGTTCTAAATCTTTGGTCACTTCAAAAGCCATTAAAGTGACAACTTCATCTAAGCATTCTTTAAATAAACGCTGATTTGTATTTTCATCTCGCAGCACTGACATTTTTTCCTTAATTAAAGGATGTTCAATTATCTTTACGCTCATTCTTTTTTTCTCCTATTATTTATTCGTTTTCAATTGCCATTAATTTCTGAATACGCAGGTCGTGACGTCCGCCTTCATATTCTCCTTCAAAAAATGCATGTAAAATTTCTAACGCTAAACCAGGTCCAATAACTCTCTGGCCCATTGCCAGCATGTTGGCATCATTATGCGCTCTGGTTGCCTTCGCACTGAAGACATCGTGACATAAAGCACAGCGAATGCCATGAACCTTGTTACAAGTAATACTGATACCAATACCGGTTCCGCAAACAACAACGCCTTTTTCACATTCACCGCTGCTGACAGCTTTTGCTGCTTTATAACCATAATCAGGATAATCCACAGAATCGTGCGTATAGGTGCCAAAATCGACAACTTCATGACCCATTGCTTCCAATTCCTGTTTTAATACATTTTTTAAATCCAATCCGCCATGATCACATGCCATTGCTACTTTCATGAAATAACCTCCTTGATTTGTGTTAATGTAATTTCTCCCTGTCGAATAATTTTAGGCTCATCACCTGTTAAATCAACAATGGTGCTGGGCTGCCGGTTGCCGCATTGTCCTTTGACAACCATCGCAATCCGCCCCTCCAGCTGCGCAAGTACTTCATCACTTGTCACTGCTGCTGGCTCGCCGCTGATATTAGCGCTTGGTACCAGTAAGGGTTTGCCCGCCTGTCTGATCAGTGCCAGAACAAACGGATCATCCGGACAGCGAATGCCAATCGTTTCATATCCATTAGTGATTCTTGCATCGACACTTGCCAGACGTTTCAATATCACTGTCAATGGTCCTGGCATCAAGGCATTGATAATTTTCCAGTCTCGCGGCGTCGTATCCGCAAAACGCGAAATATCTTTAGGATCACTAATCATCAATGTAAAAGGTTTTGTTTCCGGTCTTTGCTTAGCCCACTTCATTTTAGCCATTGCTGTTTGACTGTCATAGAGGATGCCGAGTCCATAAACCGTCTCCGTAGGAAACGCAATGACCTCTTCCTGACACAAAGCTGCCACTAATAAATCAATATCTTTTTTAGAGACGATTTGCGTCTTCATATGCCCACCTCCATCAGCCACCATTTTAACATAAAGATAAGAAAAAGCATAGAATTATCGCATGATTTTAACATTCCTTTAATGCAAAAGGACTTTCTTAATTCAGGGGAATTGAAAGTCCTTTTCAGTTCATTTTTACTTACGTTGAAAGGACAATCCCCAGCGCTTTATTTTTTTATTCGCTACAGATTATAACAAAACAAAAAAAGGATGTCAAATTTCTTTTACGTCTTGTCACGTCAAGCATTATACCCCTATGTCTGCCATTTGACCATGAACAAATAACGCTATTTGTCTAAAAAATCATCAAAAAAACGGGTTTGACTCATCCACGGCTTGCCATTTAAACACAGAAATGAGAAAATAACAGCGAGGTGAACAATATGGAAGAAATGTTAGAGTATTATGATGAAAATTTAAAGAAAATTGGGATTAAAAGCCGCAAGGCGGTTCATCAGGAAGGACTTCTGCATGCGGTTTGTCATTTGTGGATCACCGATATCAAACATCAGCGCATCTATTATCAATTGCGCTCACTGGATAAAGACAGCTTTCCTGGCTATTATGACATTACATCAGCGGGACATATCGATCCCAAAGAAACTCCTGGCCAATCAATGATCAGAGAAGCTAAGGAAGAAATCGGCCTGACGCTTTCTAAAGACGACGTGGAATTTTTAGGCACCATCATTGAACATATGGAAAATGATCATGAAATTGTCTATGTCTATGCCGCCGATATTGAAAATCCCGTTTTTAATCCCGGTCCTGAAGTGATCGATATGTTTTATGTCAGTTTAGAAGACTTTATGTCTGATAGCCCAGACTGTATTTTTACTGATCGTCACCAAAAACAATTCAGGGTATCAAAAAAGCAGATTTGCCCGCATGATGTTCATTTAATCAGAGAATATATATATCGCCAAATACACTGACTGTGATAAAATAAGCAATTTACCTTAATATATTTTTGACGCTCAGCATTTCTTTGCTATAGTGGACACGATCATTTTTGCAACAATAACAACGGGAGGGACCATATGAAAAACAAATTATCTAAAGATGCATCAATTCTTCTTGCCATCGGGATGCTTTTTTTGGCGGGACTGATGATTGCATCTACATTTGTCAATGTTTATCTAATTCGTCTGACCAATGACATGGGACTGATGATTTTGCAGAATATCGCCAATTACGCTGCGCTGTTAAGCGCTTTTATGATTGGGACACGCTATGTACAAAAAGGCGGTATTTTAACGTTGCTGAGGGCAGGATTATTTGCGGATATTATTTACTATGCAATGATTCTGCTTTTAAAAGAAAAAGCGGCGGCTTATCTGATCCCTTTGGGCATCTTTAATGGACTTGGTCAGGGATTCTATTATTTTGCATTCAATTTGCTTGTCGGCAAATTAACCGGGGAAAATGAGCGCTCAAAATTTTTCAGTTATCAGACATCATTCAGTTATATTTTCGGCGTTGCTGCCCCAATGGCCTCTGGATATATCATTGTTCAGTTCAGTGAGCTTTCCGGCTATTATGTGTTGTTTGCGACAAGCTTAATTGTTTTTATCCTCGCTATCATTTTCTCTTTCCAGCTTAAGAAAGTAGATATTCATGAGTCCTATCATATTTTGCCTATCTTAAAATTGAGGCATAATCCTTATTGGGATGTTAATAAATATCTAAATTTCAGTTTTGGTTTTAGAGAAGCTATCTATGCCCAGATTTTCACCGTCTTTAGCTATCTGATTATCTCCAATGAACAGGTCATTGGCAATTTAAATGCGATGATGTCTTTTATCGGCGTTATCAGCTCCTTAATGATTGCCAGTCGTTTTACCTTAGATAATCAGCGAAAATACCATTTCATATTTACCATTTTCTATATCATTTCCTTAAGTACATTGGGCATTATGGCGACAGAATGGAGCTTATATTTAAGCTATGTCATCAATGGCGTCATTCTCTGCTGGAATTCTGTCATCTTCCAGAATCTTAAATACCAATTAGCAAGCCGGGCTAAAGATGGATTCAATGAAGGTGATTATATTATTACGACAGAATTTCCGATGGCTGCCGGCCGCTTAAGCGGACTTTGCATTTTCTTTCTGCTCAATTTAGCCGCTGGAGGTTTTCATCTTTATCAGGCGCTATTAGTTGGCATTTCGCTAATTGCCATCCTCGATCATATCGTTCTAACAAAGAAAATAAATTGGCTGATTCCAAGTAAATAATCAAAGCAAAAACATCCTGGAGTTCACATTTTCCGGGATGTTTTTTTGTCTTCATCATCATGTTTTAAAGTCAATTAACAGCGCCTGCACCAGCTTGGCAATGCCTTAAGATAAATTTAATATAATGTATAGAATTGCTTTATATTTCTAAATTATACTAGACTTGATTTTTGGCCAACATACACAAGGAGGCGTTTTAATGAAAAGTGTACTTGAATTTCTTGAAAACAGTGCCAGCAATTATCCGGACAAAACCGCTGTGATAGATGAAAAAACATCTGTTACTTACACGCAGTTAATAGTGCAAAGCAAAAAGGCAGGCACAATGGTGGCTCACAGAGGATTTAAAAGAAAGCCCATTGCAGTGATCATGGAAAAGAGCATCAATGCATGTGTTGCTTTTTTCGGGATTGTATATTCAGGAAATTATTATGTGATGTTAAATCCGGAACTACCCGAGGCAAGGCTAAAACAAATCTGTACCGTTTTAGATGCGCCGCTGGCAATAACTGATGAAGAACATCTTGCGTTGGCAAATTCGCTTTTTGCCAGTGAAAACATTTTAACGATATCTCAATTAACAAAAACCGCCATTGATGAAAGTTTACTAGAGAAAATGCAATCATCTATGACAGATACCGATCCGCTTTACATCAATTTCACATCTGGTTCCACTGGCGTCCCTAAAGGTGTTGTCATCAGTCACCGCGGGGTTATTGACTTCATAACTCAGTTTACGGAAATTTTTGATATCCAACCCAATGATATCATCGGCAATCAGGCACCGTTTGATTTTGATGTCTCTGTTAAGGACATCTATTCTTCATTAAAAGTGGGTGCAACGCTGGTAATTATTCCCAGACGTTTATTTTCTAATCCAGCGGGTCTGCTTGACTTTATGATAGATCATCATATCACTGTGATGATTTGGGCAGTTTCTGCATTATGTCTTATTTCTGCATTCCATGGTCTGGACTATAAAGTGCCAACAGATGTCAGAAAAATTTTATTTAGCGGAGAAGTCATGCCTTTAAAGCATCTTAAATCATGGATGAATCATCTGCCAGAAGCGATGTTTGTCAATCTTTATGGACCAACAGAGATTACCTGCAATTGTACGTATCATATAATTGAGAGAAATGCGGCTTATGAGGATGGCATTCCAATCGGGATGGCCTTTCCAAATGAACGGGTATTCCTCTTAGATGAAGAAAATCATGAGATTACAGATGAAATGGTCACCGGTGAAATCTGTGTCGGAGGTGCTGGCCTGGCACTTGGCTATTACAATAACCCCCAGCAAACAGAAAAGCATTTCATCCAGAATCCGCTTAATCCTTACTATCGGGAGCTGATTTATCGGACGGGTGACTTAGGAAAATACAATAGTGATGGCAATCTCTGCTTTTGCGGACGCAAGGATTTTCAGATCAAGCACATGGGACACCGCATTGAGCTGGAAGAGATTGAAAAAGCAATGGGAGAAATTGCAGGTGTTGAACGCTGCTGCTGTGTTTACAGCGAAGCAAAGGGACGCATTTATGGCTTTTATATTGGGACAATAGATAAAAAGACCGTCCATCAGCTGCTCAAAAAAACACTGCCTGTCTTTATGATTCCGCAAGCGCTAAGGCAAGTTGAAACACTCAAAATGAACAAAAATGGAAAAATTGACAGAAAGGCCTTATTGGAAGGTGTGCGGCATGGAAAATAAAGTATTAGCACAAATCATTCAGACATATGAAACACCTTTTTATATATTTGATATGTCTGTTTTAAAAAGAAGAATCGCCTATCTTCGAAAACATCTGGATTCGCATATGGCAATTTGTTATGCCGTCAAAGCCAATACCTTTATTATAAAAGATATTGCCGATAGGATTGATCGCTTTGAAGTCTGCTCCCCTGGCGAATTAAATATCTGTCAGGCATTGGACATTCCCATGGAAAAGGTCGTTGTTTCTGGTGTTTACAAAACACCGGATGTCATGGATAACCTAATCGCCAAAAAAGATACAGTCGGCTGGTATACAGTCGAATCTCTGACACAGTTTAATCTATTAAGCGAAAGTGCTAAAGCCCATCACAAAAAAATCAGAGTTCTGCTAAGATTAACCAGCGGAAATCAATTTGGCATGGATGAAAAAGACATCGAAGAGATTATCGCAGACGCCGCCCATCATCCTCATGTAGATATCAGGGGGATTCAGTATTTTTCAGGAACACAAAAACAATCCTTAAAGAAATTGAAAAGAGAGATCGACCATTTAAATGAATTTCTGACTGCGCTTGAGGAAAAGCTTGGCTATCACGCCGAGGAATTAGAGTTTGGCACAGGATTCCCTGTCGCTTATTTTGCATCTGATGAATTCGATGAAGCAGCATTTCTAAATGATTTTAATGAATTGATGCAGTCCATGACCTTTAAAGCGAAAATCACATTGGAACTGGGAAGAAGCATTGCGGCATCCTGCGGCAATTATGTCACTCGCGTCGTTGATAGCAAAATCAATAAAAAGCAACGCTACGCCTTAGTGGATGGCGGCATTCATCATTTGGTTTATTATGGCCAATCCATGGCAATGAAACATCCTAAATACCACCTTTATCCAGAAAGAACAGAAGATAATGTCCAAGCCTGGAACATTTGCGGTTCTTTATGCACGGTGAATGATATTTTAGTAAAACAGCTGCCAATTGCGGACTTAAAAATTGGCGACTATCTCATTTTTGAAAATACCGGTGCCTACTGCATGACAGAAGGAATTTCTCTCTTCTTATCCAGAGAACTGCCGCGAATTATTGCACTGTATGAAGATGGTACATGCTGCAGTATGCGTGAAAACATCCGCACCGACTTACTCAACACACCAAAAGAAAGAAGGAATTAAAATGATGGAACAACTTATTGAAATTTTAGAGGATATTCAGCCCGATGCTGATTACGAAACTTGCACAACACTGATTGATGATCATATTCTTGACTCATTATCTATCTTATCGCTTGTTGCTGAATTGGAGGATGCTTTTGATGTAACGATTCCTACAGTGGAAATCATTCCAGCTAATTTCAATTCGGCACAGGCAATGATGGCCATGATCAACCGCCTTTTAGAGGAAGAATAGAATGAAATCTTATTGTTCTTTAGGTTATTTGGGCATTTTTCTTCCCATTGCAGTCATAGGTTATGCTTTCCTGCCAAAAAAATATCGCTGGATGTTTTTGCTTTTATGCAGCTATGCTTTTTTCTGGATGTTAAGCAAAAAACTGCTTATTTATATTTTAATTTCAACAATTGCCATCCACTATATTGGTATTTGGCTGGGCTTTATCCAAAAAGAAAGAGACGAAAAACTCAGTACTGTTGAAAGAGGGGAAAAGAAAGCTATTCGGCTTCAATATCAAAAAAAACAAAGGCTTGTTTTAGCGGCTGCCATCTGCTTTCATATTGGGTTATTGGTCCTTTTAAAATATTCGCCGTTCTTAGCTAAAAACGTTCAGTCACTGCTGACTATGTTGAATGTGCCGCTAAAAATTAAGATTCCTAAATTTGCATTACCAATTGGTCTCTCTTTCTACACTTTGCAGGCTGTCTCATACATGATAGATGTTTATCGCGGGACGATTAAACCAGATCAGAACTTGGGAAGACTGGCACTTTACATGTGCTTCTTCCCTTCGTTAATGGAAGGGCCTATCTGCAGATATGCACAAACAGCAAATCAGCTTTACAGTGGAGAAGCTGTTACTTATCACAATTTAACTTATGGCTCTCAGCGGATCCTATATGGATTATTTAAAAAGATTGTCATCGCAGACCGATTGAATCTGTTAATCAAATCTGTTTTCTCTGACTTTATCCAATATGATGGAACCGTGATGCTTGTAGGTGCCGTTTTATATACATGCCAGCTCTATATGGAATTTTCAGGAACCATGGATGTTGTAATCGGAAGTGCTGAAATTTTCGACATTCATTTGCCTGAAAACTTTCAGCGTCCATTCTTCTCAAAAACAATCTCAGAGTTTTGGCAAAGGTGGCATATCACTTTAGGGCTATGGTTTAAGGATTATATTTTCTATCCTGTTTCAATGTCAAAGAGAATGAAAAAGCTGACAATGAATGCCCGCAAAAAACTGGGCAATCACTATGGACCGCTATTAGCCGGATCAATCGCCTTATTTTGTGTCTGGATCTGTAACGGCCTCTGGCACGGTTCAGGATGGAATTACATTTTCTTTGGTTTATATCATTTCTTTTTGATTTTAAGCGGCAGTATTCTTGAGCCAACGATACGCCGCATCACTGATGCCTTGCATATAAAAAGAGACAGTAAAGGTTATCATCTGTTACAAATAGGCAAAACAACCATATTCGTCATTATTGGTGAATTATTCTTCCGCGCGAATGGTTTAACCGCAGGTCTGGCCATGTTTAAAAAAATCTTAACCGAATTTTCTCTGAGCAGCTTTGTGGATGGCACATTATTGAATTTAGGCATGGATCTCTATGATTATGTGGTCGTTCTTCTGGCGGTCTTACTAGTACTGGCCATGAGTATTTTAAAAGAAAAGGGTATTTCAATTCGCGATATGGTTGCCAGCAAGCCAATCTATGTAAGATGGGCCATCTACTATTCAATCATTATGTTAATTATTATTTTTGGAGCCTACGGTGAAGGCTATGCACCAATTGATCCAATCTATGCAAATTTCTAGGAGGCACCTTATGAAAGAAAAAATAAATCATGCGCTGCATATCTTCTTTTTTGCCGCCGGCTTTGTCATTCTGCTTCTGATTTCCTCCGCAATTGTGATCCCCAAAAACAACGCCAAAGAAGCTGGAATGCTGGAAATAAATCCAAATGGCATTCTTGCAGAGAGAAATCATTCTATTGATGTGCTAGTACTTGGCGACAGCGAAGCCTACTCATCCATCACACCCATGCAAATTTGGGAACAGGAAGGCATTACTTCATATGTTTGCGCAACACCCAGACAGAAATTAGATAAATCTGAAACATTTATGCATCAGGCATTCGAAAATCAAAACCCTAAAATTGTTATTCTGGAAACTAATTTAATTTATCGGGAGTTTTCTACCACACATACACTGTCACAATTGCTGGATAATACATTTCCAGTACTTGTTTATCATAATCGTTGGAAATCTTTAACCAGCTCTGATTTTGGCGGCAGAATTCAATACACCTGGGTCAATGATTTGAAGGGATACATAGTGCATAAAAAAGTAAAAAGCATCAGTCCAAAGGATTACATGAAAACAACGGATGAAGCAGCTAAAATCCCATTACGTAATAAGCTGTTTATTGAAAAAATGTACAAATACTGTCAAGACCATGGTTCACAATTGGTGCTTGTGAGCAGCCCGAGTGCTAAAAACTGGAATTATAAAAAACATAATGGTATCGCAAAACTAGCTGAAGAATTTGGATTAGAATATTTAGATCTCAATTTATATGAAGATGACATAGCGATTGACTGGTCAAAAGATACACGTGACCAGGGAGATCACATCAACTACTTTGGTGCCGTTAAAGTAAGTGAATTTTTAGGAAAATATTTAAAAGATAACTTCCATCTTGAAGATCATCGAAATGACCCCATGTATGCTGATTGGTTTGAATCACTTGAACGATACAAAGAAAAAATAGCTTCTGCAAAATAAGCGATTATAATGGCCGGTATCAGCGGCAACACCTATAAAGACTTTTTCAATGATGTCATAAAAACTGTGTAAATTAAGAGCGCACGTCTTAACTTACACAGTTTTTTATATTGTGAATAAATTTTAAATATCAAAAATCCTATAACAAAATCACATTAAAAGGTCAGGGCATTATTTATCTGTAAAAGTCGATTCTAAACAACATCTTTACCGCAGGCAAAAGAAAAAAGAAGCCAAACAGAATCAACTTCTCAGTTACTCTGTCAGCTTCTTTTGTTTTTAAAGATTATTCCATTCTTTCTTTTTTCTTTTTGTAAACCAGCACAGATAAGCCAGCAAAAGCGATAACACATACTGCGGCAATTGGCATAATCATTGCATGATCACCAGTTGCTACAGTTGTTGGACTTTCTGGACCTTTGCCATCGTTAGGAATATCTGTTTTGATTGGAACCAAAGCACCATTTGCTGCACGAAGAGCTGTTAATGCGGCATTAATGTCTTCCTGTGTTGCATTTTCATCATTCAGAACAGCTTTAGCTGCTTCAATCGCTTCTGCAAATCCTTCAGTATTCTGATATTTCTCAAGATCTAATCCTTCAGATTCAGCGATAAGGTTCTCTAATTCTTTTACAGAAGAAACAGTCACTAATTTAGCCTGAGCTTCCTGTAATGCAATGGTTGCAATGTTTACATCTTCTGTTGTTGCAAACTCGTCTGCACTTACTGTTTTGGCAGTTTCTAAAGCCTCAGTAAATACTTTAACTGTATTTTCAGTATAAAGTTCAGTATCAACAGCTTCAGCATCGGCGATTGCACTGTCTAAATCTGTTTTATCTGCTTTTTCAACCAAGCCATTAACAACTTTTAATAAATCTTCTGTCTGATAATTTACTTCATTCTGCAATGCATCTGGGTTATTCAAAAGCTCTTCAGCATCGGCGATTACGCCAGGAAGTGCTTCTTTTTCATAATTAGATACATAGTTGTCTAAATCAAGACCTTTTGCTAATTCAATAGCATTTGCAAGTAATGTTTTATCTGCAGTTGGAACCAAACCAGAAATAGCTAATTTCAAGTTATTTAAAGCACTATTAACCTGTGCCTGTGTTGCTTCCTCATCTGCTAAAACTGCCTGAGCATTTGCTAAAGCATCAGTAAATGTATCTTTACCATCATTAATATATTGATCAAGATCAATTGTATTTGCTTCATTAACTTCAGCCTGTAAAGCCTCTTTGTCGGCAACAACTAAGGCATCTGTTTTAAATGAAATCTTATCAAATGCCGCAACACTGCCATCATTTAATGTCAGTCTAACTGTATGATTGCCTCTTGTTAATGTAAATGGTGTACTGTCACCTGTTGCACTGTAAGTTGTTGCATTTCTAGTCTGTGGCACATCTAAAGTAGCAACTTCTTCGCCGTCAACAGAAATTGTCAGGACAACATCAGCAACTGTTGTTGCTGCATTGGCAGAAACAACAAATTCACCTTCAGCTAATGATTTAAGATCATATTCAGCCCAGCTTATATCTGTCATACTAATTGCAGTTGTACGACGGCTTGAGCTTAAAGTCACATTAGCGCCATCTTTATAATTTTCTGCTTCAATTGTTGCAGGGATATAAGTATCTGTTTTTTCTGCAATATTCAGGTAATTAACAGTAAAATCTATACCTGTGTATTTTACAGAAATTTCATGAATTCCTGCAGTTAAATCGATAGGCATAATCATTGAATTATTGTTCGTAGCTGTTGTGAGTGTCTTAGTCACAACTTCTTCGCCGTCAATAACTACTGTTACTGCCTGATCTGTCACTGCACCTGCTGTTGTATAATTAACAGTTAATAAATATGTACCACCTGCTGCAGCGTTGATTTCGTAAACGCTGGATGAATTACTTTCCTCTGTTGCGCTTTCGCCAACATTAAGTCTGCCTGGAACAGGCAATGGTGCTGATTCAACAACGATATGCATTGTTGTTTCAGAATGAGAAACGCCATCTGTTGCTGCAATTACAATGTCAAATTCACCGACTGAACTTGGTGTCCATGTAACTTCACCAGTTTTAGGATTTACGGCAACACCTGAAGGTGCTTCTAAAGCATAGAATTTTACTGTATCATGCTGATCATCTGTAGCTGTTACACGATATGTTAAAGTTTCATACTGTCCAGTAACAATTGGATCAATTGGATCAATGACTGGTGCAGTATTGCCTTCTGTATTTCCTTTTGGCATTGTCCATGTCAAAGTTGTAAAGCCTCTAGCAATTGTGATATTGCCTGTTTTTCCGCCAACGCTGACATTGACTGTCTTCTCATTGCCAGTATTATTTAATACCATCACATACTCAACAGTATCACCGTTGTCTTTGTTAATATATGTTGCATTGGTTACGCCATTTTGTGGATCTGATGAATATACTCTTGTTGCACCGGCATCAAGATATTTTGCCATCTGGCCTAAGTTTCCAAAATAAGATGCATAAGTTGGTTCTTTTGTATCCTGATGTGCGACAATCAATCTGTTTGGCCAGCTGTTTCTTGCACCAATTTTAGCCCATTCCTCAACATTTTCTTCAGGAATAAATTGAGTGCCATTTGTCCAGTGAAGCGTTCCGCCGCGCTGGTCTGTAATCATTGCCCATCCTGCATAAGAACTGCAGTTCAGACGGAAATATGATAAAACAGTGCCTGGATCCATGCCGCCTGCTTCAGTCAAGTAAACTGGCAATCCATATGTATTAAATGCGTCTTTCATAGCAGATGCATCTCCCCAATATGGATGGAATGCCACACCATCAGCTGCTGCAAATGTTTCGTTACCTAACTGACCTGCTTCTGTGTTTTCAAATACACGGTAATAATTCTTTGTTTCAGTACTTTCAGGATTTTTCCAATCCCAGAAATTGAAATCGTTCATCCAAAGTTTTGTATCTAAGTGATGTGCTGCAAATGCATTTTTAATGGCAATGGCCAATTTCTGCTGCTGTTCAATAGTCATCTGCATTGAAGGATATGGTACCGCACATCCTGGTTCGTTTAACTCTGTAATTGCATAAATATCAATGCCCTGTTCAGCATAAGCTTCAACATATTTTGCATAATATTCTGCAAATACTTCGATACAATCATCTCTTAATTCTGAATCATTATAGTCAGTATTATCCGCATTGACTTTACCAACAAAAGAATCTGTTGTTGTCATCCAGCCAGGAGCACTCCATGCAGATGCGAAGAATTTAACATCAGGATTATATTTCTGAATTAATTTTGCTGTATCAATTATATGATATGTAATATCTTTTTCAATTGAAAAATGTTCCAGATTCCAGTCTTCTTCACCATGTGGCATATCATCATATGACCAGAACGGAATATGTTCAATACAATCTGGGCTGCCGATTGTAAGTCTGAACAATTCGAATCCAGCACCTTCTTCTGGACTGCATAACATTTTTACAATGCCTTCGATTTTGTCCATATCGTAAGTGCCGTCTTCTTTCTCACCCAATTTCCATAAATTGGAGACACTTGTTTCATCCAATGAAATACCGATACCTTCATACTGCTGATAAGTGATTGATGGATCAACAACGATATTGACATCTGCTTTTTCTGATACTTTATCAGTTAAAAATGCAGAATCAATTGGCTGCCACCAAGTGCTGGTATCACTGCTAGTTGCCGAATGAGTTCCCGTAATTTCAATTGGGTTAGTCTCAGCAGCAAAAACTGTTGGAATACTGCTGAAAACCATTGTTAAGCTGGCTACTCCAGCCATAACATGCCGAAAA
>Ga0129308_1001163_pt1 | contig 29740 bp, 25 predicted proteins | sample L827metagenome_FD_94440 | JGI IMG/M metagenome (GOLD analysis project Ga0129308, IMG submission 94440) | Ring-tailed lemur group fecal microbial communities from Wisconsin, USA - L827 metagenome | ecosystem: Host-associated > Mammals > Digestive system > Large intestine > Fecal | place: USA...
ATCCGTTACATAGAAGAGTACAAGAAGACGGGAGCTTCCGGCATCGTCATGGCGGAGCCTCTGGCCGGTATTCTGTCCCCCGATCTGATCCAGGAATTTTCCACCGATTATGTAAAAAAGATCGCCGACGCTGTTCAGGACGAAACGTTCATTCTCATTTACCACAACTGCGGGAACAACGTGATCCAGCTGATCGATTCCATTCTCCAGTGCGGGGCGAAGGCATATCACTTTGGAAACGCCATTAAAATGGAAGAGGTGCTGCCTCTGATGCCGGCGGAAACGCTGACCATGGGAAATGTGGATCCCGCCGGGCAGTTCAGAAACGGCACGCCGGAGTCCGTGGCGGAGGCAACAAGGGACCTCATGGAAAAATGCTGCGGCTATCCCAATTTTGTCATTTCCTCCGGATGCGATATCCCGCCGGTATCCGGTTGGGAAAACATTGACGCTTTTTTCCGGGCCGCGGCGGAGTTTTACGGCGAGAGATAAGCCAGCCCGGGGCCGTTCTCCGCTCAGTCGTCCGATTCGAAGCAATATGGGCCGCAGGGGGGAGGGCTGCCGGGATTCAGCCGTATGACCGCAGCAGGAGAGGAAGGACAGAAATAAAAATGAACAAGATATTAAAAAGTCCTGCCCAGTATGTACAGGGGAAAGGTCTTCTGGGCAGGATGGGCGATTATTTAAAGGGGTATGAAAACGGAGTCCTGATCATCATCAGCCAGTCCGGGGAAAAGCGGTTTGGAGCCGGGATATTGGCCAACCTCAGAGAGGGCGGCTTTCGGGCAGAGCTGGAGCGATTTGGGGGCGAGTGCACAAGAGGGGAGGCTGAACGGCTGGCGCGGAGGGTCAGGGAGAAAGGATGCGGCGTCATCGTGGGCGTGGGCGGCGGAAAGATTCTGGACACTGCCAAAGCCGCGGCACATCTGGCCGGCGTTCCCGCGGCGGTGGCGCCCACTGTGGCATCCACCGACTCGCCCTGCAGCTCTCTGAGCGTTCTGTATCATGAAAATGGGGAGTTTGATTCCTATCTGTTTCTGAAACGCTGTCCGGATCTGGTACTGGTGGACACGGCGGTGATCGCCAAGGCTCCCCCGCGGCTGTTGGCTGCGGGCATGGGGGACGCTCTGGCCACCTGGTTTGAGGCCAGAGCCTGCCGGCGTTCCGGAAAGAAAAACCAGGCGGGTGGAGCGCCGACAACGGTGGCCACAGAGATGGCGGCCCTGTGCTGGAAGCACCTGAAGGCCTGCGGAAAGGCCGCTCTCACCGCTGCGGAAGCAGGAGTCTGCACGGAAGCGGTGGAGCGCATCGTAGAGGTAAATACCTACTTGTCCAGCGTGGGATTTGAAAGCGGAGGACTTGCGGCGGCCCATGCCATCCAGAAAGGGTTTACACACATTCCGGAACTCCATGACGTTTACCATGGAGAAAAGGTGGCCTTCTGCACCATCGCGCAGCTGATTTTGGAAAACGCGCCCCGGGAAGAGTTGGAGGAGGTTCTGGAATTCTGCCGCGGCGTAGGGCTCCCCGTGACCTTCGCCGACATGGGCTACGCGAAGGCGGAACCTACCGCGCTGGAAAAAGCGGCTGAGATCGCCTGTCTGCCCGGATCCACGGTCCACAATATGCCCTTCGAAGTTGCGCCCGGTGATGTGTACGCTGCGCTGGCCGCCGCGGACGCCGTAGGCCGGCGCTTCCAGCCGGCGGGCTGACGACTGATCAAAAACTATACCTTCAGTTGACAAGAGCGCACACGGTTTTCAGAGGCAAATTTTCCCCAGAGCTTTGTTGCCCATTTTACGCGGCTGTAGCCGCAGTGTGAAATGGGACAGCGTAGGGAGCAACGCGACCGTAGGAGCGAACGGAGTGAGCGTTGTCTTCGCTCTACGCAGCTACAGCTGCGCCTCGCTCATCCGCCGCGCTCTGAGAAAAATTTGCTCTCTGAAAACTCCTGCGGACCTGAACCGCCCAAATTTCAGTGATGGCAAGGCCGCAGGACGAAGCCCTGCTGGGGCAAGGCGAGGACGAGAACGCAGGTGGCGCTGAAATTTGGGCGGTTCAGGCGTGCGTGTCCTTGTCAACTGAAGGTAATAAAACAGGAAACGCCCCCACACACAGCTCCGATTTGCTGTGAATGGCGGCGTTTTTCTGTCAGTCATTGATCATTTGAGTCGGCAGGGGCTTTTTTCCGCTCCGGCAGCTGGGCAATGATCACAGCGGCCAGCATGAGGACGCATCCGACGCTTTCCCGGGCCGTCAGGCGTTCGCCCAGGATCAGGAAACCGCCCAGAGCGCTGAAGGCCGCTTCCATGCTGAGGATGAGGGCCGCCACGGTGGGATCTGCGTATTTTTGAGCCACCGCCTGCACGGAGTAAGCAAAGCCTACGGAGACAAATCCCACATAGATCAGTATGGGCGCGCAGTCAAGAATATCGGACCAGACGGGATGTTCCAGAAGCAGCATGGCGAAAAAGGAGAACACGGCCACGCAGCCCAGCTGAATGACGGAAAACCACAGTGGATCTACCCGTCTCGAATAGTGGGCGATGATCCAGATCTGTCCCGCGTAAAATAGAGTGCTGCCCAGAATGATAAAATCAGAGGGGGCGATGGTGAATCCTTCCTTGATGCACAGGAGGTAGAGACCGGCCAGCCCCAGGATCACCGCCAGCCACACGGCCTTTGGCGGGATCTGGCGGAACAGCAGCCCGATCAGGGGAACGATCACGATATAAAGTGCGGTGATAAAGCCTGTTTTTCCGGCGGAGGTATCTACCAGCGCGACCTGCTGCAGCCCTACGGCGAAGAAGACGGTCAGCCCGCAGAGCAGGCCGCCGGTCCACAGCTCTTTCGTAAAGATGGGCGCTGGAGTCTCCCCGGATTCCCGCATTCGGTCCGCCTCTTTTTTGTGGAACATGCAGACGGCGGGAATGAGCACGGCCACGCCCAGAGAGAAGCGGACGGTGCAGAAGGTAAAGGGCTCGATATAGCTCATGCCCATGCGCTGGGCTACCATGGAGAAGCCCCAGATGAGCGCAATAAGCAGCAGCGCCAGATTAGCGGCGACGCGCTTTTTTTTTATTTTATCTTCCAATTGATCGACCTTCCTGTTCTGACTCTGCCGGCCGGTTCGGGCTTTTCCCTCACCGGCGAGTCTTCTGATCCCGTGTTCGTCGGTGCGTCAAAGTTTTTTTCAGAGCGGTCCTGATTGTAATAATAGGGCCGGTGAAAAACCAACTGTAATGGACGGCGGGGGCCGCCTACAGAAATTCCTTGACCATGATAAACACGGCGTTGTTGTCGTAAAGGCTTTCGGCGATCTTTGACTCGTGCAGGGAATCCAGGAAAAAGGTCCCGGAAGAAAGTTCAGTCACGGGAACGAGAATGGCGAGAAGAATGAATACGACGACGATCCCCTTCACACCGCCGAACACCGCTCCGAAGATCCCGTCAAACCAGCCTGTGATCCCGTCGTTGTCCTTCTTGCTGAACAGAGAGATCAGCAGCCAGAAAATAAATTTGATGGCTGCAATAACGATGAGAAAACCGACGATATTGAAGAGCAGGTCGGTGATGCTGCCTGCCACGGAATCCGCCACCGCGTCGGAAGCGGCCTGAAAGGCCTGGACCAGAATATCCGGGATGCGGCCGAAGGCCGTGCCGGCGCTGTCCGCCGCGGCGTCCCCCGCGCCTGCGGCCAGCTGTTCCGTGATGCTGGTATGCATGGTAGTGTAAAAGTCTGTCTTGTCCTTGAGAAATTCCACGACGGCCGGATACCAGGCGAAACTCAGTACAATGGCCAGCAGCCATCCCACCGTGTGAAGAAACGTGCGCATAAACCCCTGATTATATCCCAATACGGTTGAACCGAGGACGATGACAAGTATTGCAATGTCCATCCACATAGGTCTAACCCCCCTTCTTTTTGCATATATCTATATTACCAATTTATGCGGTGAAAAACAAGGGATTTCAAAGGGGGAGGCCATATGAACTACGGGAGATACAATCGGTCGGTGACGGTTCTTTCCGGTCAGGGGCGGGACTTTGCCGCAGCGGACGGACAGATCGCAGGATATCTAAAGGTAGAAACAGGGAACAACAAGGGCGCCATGCGCTGCAGTGTGGAAAATCTGCGCCCCTATCCAAAGGGCGATTATGTATACAAGCTGATTTTGTTCGGAAACCGGGGCGAGCGCACGATCCATTCAGTGGTGGGGACGGTGCCGGTGGGGCGAAGCGGCAACGGAGAGGGCTATTTCCGCTTCGATCCCAACGATGTGGACGGACGGGGAAACGACTATATGTGTTTCAGCACGGCGGTGGTGGCCGCTGTCTCCATGAAAAACGACAGAGAACCGCTGCATCCTGTTCTGAAGGGAAACACGGGCAATGAACCGGAAGCCCGGCCTCTGGCCGCGTCGGTAAACAGAAACGGATCGCAGGAACGGAATGGGACGGACGGCGGGGGATCGCAGGAACGGAACGGGACCGATGAAGGGGGAGGCGAAAAAGACGCCGCCGGCGCCATGCCGGACCGGGCGGAGCAGGCGCCGGAAGCCGTACCCGGGGAAGAAGGGGACAAAGATGAAATAAATGGGTGGAAGACGCCCGAGGCGCTGAAGGATCGGCTCCATGAGGAGCGAAAACAAGACGCTAAGCCCGAAGGCCGCTGTTTCAACGGCTTTTATAATGAATACATTCTTCACGCCTGCGCCCATACCTGTCAGGTGGCGGAATATTATGAGGAAGTAAAGCCTTTCGCGGAGGACCGGACGGGGGCGCGGTGGAAAAAGATCATGAACATTATGAACCTGCCGCTGGTCTCCCCGGGAGCGCATTATTTCGCCAGTCTATATCACCATTACATTTTCGGGGCGCGGCCCGACCAGCGGGGCTACGCGTCCTGCTATTTTTTCGGCATACCAGGCAGGAAGATGGATGCGGAACAGCCGGACGGCGGCCGGTCTGGATTTGTCTTCTGGCAGCCGGTGAAGGGCGCTGAGAACCAGAAGAATCCCTACGGTTACTGGATCGTGGAAATTGACGGACGAACAGGAGATATTCGTGAGGTTACCATTGAAATGGCGGCGGAAGTGTGATAACATAATAAAGCTAGTCTGAATTATTGGGATCAAATGATGGAAATTCATGGATATTAACGAAGGCGAAAAGCGTGCGTCAGAGCATGCGGATTTTATGAAACTTGCTCTTGAGGAAGCGCGGAAAGCGTACGATATGGGGGAGGTCCCTGTAGGGGCGGTCATCGTCAGAGACGGCGAAATTGTGGGAAGGGGACACAATCTCACCCACACGGTCAAGGACCCGACGGCCCACGCGGAGATCATCGCTCTGAGGGATGCGGCGCGGACGCTGGGAGGCTGGCGCCTGCCTGGATGCACGATGTACGTCACCACGGAGCCCTGTTCCATGTGCGCGGGAGCGATTGTTTTGTCCAGAATGCCCAGGCTTTTCATTGGGACGATGGACCCCAAAGCCGGAGCCTGCGGTTCTGTATATAACATCGTCGCGGATAGCCGCCTGAATCACAGAGTGGAGACGGAGACCGGACTGCTCGCAGAGGAGTGCGGACAGTTGATGAAAGAATTTTTCAGATCATTACGGAAGAAAAAACAATAAATTACGGAGGAAGATAAGGATTATGAAGAGACTGGGTGCCGTATTGAGCCTCGCAGTGGTCATCGCCATGCTGGCTTGTCCATTTGCCTACGCAGCCGGACTGTCGGTGGAGCACATTACCCCGAAGGACGGCGAGACGGGAAAGCAGCCGCAGAATATGGCGGTGAAGGTCAGATTCAACGAGAACGTGACCAGCGCGGAGGCGCAGAAGGAAAATGAAAACCGGTTTAAGGTCACGGACCCGGATGGAAAAGCGCAGGAGTACGTGACGATCTACGATGCGGAGAAGTATCCCAACGAGGTCTGGCTGATCCTTCAGAATGATCTGGTTTCCGACACGGAATATAAGATCACGATCGACAAGGGATTCTTGTCCAGCAGCGGCAAAGAGCTGGGCGCCGATTACGTCACCACCTTCTCGACCAGAAACGTAAAGACGGACAACAACATCAGCATGTTCATGACGCTGGGCATGTTTGTAATCATGATATTCGCGTCCACCGCTTCCGCGAAAAAGATGGCGAAGCAGCAGCAAGAGGAAGCCATCGCCAACAAAGAGGAAGCGCTGAACCCCTATAAGATCGCCAAGGAAAAGGGGATCTCCGTGGAGGAAGCCGTAGCCTACATCGAAAAAGAGAAGGCCAGGGCGGAGAAAAAGCGGAAGAAGTCCCGGACCGTCATCGACGACGATGATGAGGACGAGGACGACGAGGATGACCGGAACGACGGCGCGTACCACGTAAAGGCGAGAAGACCGATCTCGGCGGTAGGGGCTAAGACTCCGGACAGCATCGTCCGCAAAAACAAGAAAAAGAGAGCCGCCCGCAAAGCGGAAGAAGAACGCAGGCTGGCGGAGATGAGAGCCAGAAGCGCAGGTAAGAAAAAGAAGAAATAAGGGCTGAAAATGCCTGATACCAAAAAGCACCGCAGTGATTCTGCGGTGCTTTTTTCATGCCCAGGTCCAAAGCGAAACAGCCTGTCTCTGCGGCGCCCACGTCTCCTGCAAAAAAACGAAACCCCCGCAGCCGAAGCCGCAGGGATCTCTATGAGATGAGAAAAGTCTTTTGTTATTTGTTGGGCGAGGGCGAAACGCTGTACAGGTGCTTCACACTGGAAAGTATAACGTTGGTCTGCGTCCTCTTGATGCCGGAGATGCCTTTGATGCGGTTCATGAGATTCTCCAGGGTCGCCGTATTTCTCGTCGTGATCTTCAAAACATAATCGTATTCACCGGTCACATAATGGCATTCCAGGATCTCATCCTCTGCCCGGACGAATTCCAGGAAATCGCTGGTGAGATGAGGGTTTTCCAAACTGATATTCATGATGACGGACAGTTCTTTGTCCAGCGCCTGAGAGTTCAGGATGACCGTGTATTTCTCGATCACATTGGAGCTCTCCAGCTTTTTCAGACGTTCGCTGACAGCGGAGAGGGAAAGGTTGACCTTCTTGCTCAGCTCGGAAATGGAAACCCGTGAATTGGCCTGCAGCACTTCGAGAATTTTCACATCAATAATATCCAAATAATCACCGCCTCTTAATTTTCTTTAAAAACACAAACATATAACACATAAACTCAAACTTTATAGAAATAATACCAAAATAATTTAGATAAATCAAGTTAAAACATTAAAATAATTGTGTTTTTGCGTGTTTTTTTTCGGAATGCCCGCCGAAATATTTCGAAAAGAACAGCGACTTTTCCTCTCCGGGCAAAAATTTGTCGGGAAGGCCATAAGAGGACGTGATTTTTTTTCCAGACTGTGGCGGCTGCGACGGCGGATGTGATATAATAGCCGCAAAGCGGCTATTATATGGATTCTGTGCGCGGCGGACGCCATGCGCGGATTGTATCACGATGGCCTGCGGCCGGTCGTGATACAATAGCCGCAAAGCGGCTATTATATGGATTCTGTGCGCGGCGGACAGAAACCCGCCGGCGATTTTTAAATATCGGCGGAAAGAACGTGAAAAGGCGTTTACACGGTGCGGAAAAGCTTATAATATAGAAATGATCGAAATTGTGATTTTATATCTAAGGAGGAATATAAATGGCAGAGAATTTTATCCAGAACATCATCGACAAGGATCTGGAGAATCAGGTTTACGGAAATCGCGTTCACACCCGTTTTCCGCCGGAACCGAACGGATACCTGCACATTGGTCACGCCAAGTCCATCTGTCTGAACTTTACCACCGCGCAGAAGTACGGGGGAAAGTGCAACCTGCGCTTTGACGATACCAATCCGGTAAAGGAAGATACGGAATACGTGGAGTCCATCGAGGAGGACGTCAGATGGCTGGGGTTTGAGTGGGACGATCTGTTCTATGCTTCCTCCTATTTTGACAAGATGTACGAGTGCGCCGTAAAGCTGATCGAGAAAGGAAAAGCCTATGTCTGCGATCTGAGCGCGGAGGAGATCAAGGCGCATCGGGGAACCCTGAAGGAGCCGGGGAAGGAAAGTCCCTTCCGCGATCGGACTCCGGAAGAAAATATGGCTCTCTTTGAGGAGATGAAGGCCGGAAAATACAGGGACGGAGAAAAAGTGCTGCGGGCGAAGATCGATATGGCGTCGCCCAACATCAATATGAGAGATCCGGTCATTTATCGGATCGCCCACGCGTCTCATCACAATACGGGAGACAAGTGGTGCATCTATCCCATGTACGATTTTGCGCATCCCATCGAGGACGCTATCGAGGGGATCACGCACTCGATCTGTACGCTGGAATTTGAGGATCATCGTCCGCTCTACGACTGGGTGCTGGCGGAACTGGAGTGGGAAAACCCGCCCAAGCAGATCGAATTTGCCCGGCTGAACCTGACCAATACGGTGATGAGCAAACGCTACCTGAAGAGCTTTGTGGACGACGGAGTGGTGGAAGGCTGGGACGATCCCAGAATGCCTACGGTGGCCGGATTGCGCCGCCGCGGCTATACGCCGGAAGCCATCCGGGATTTCTGCGAGCGGATCGGCGTGGCGAAGGCCAACAGCATGGTGGAGATCTCCCTGCTGGAGCACTGTATCCGGGAAGATCTGAAGGCGAAGGTGGAGAGCCGCATGGTGGTCATGGATCCGCTGAAGGTGGTCATCACCAATTATCCGGAAGATCAGACGGAGGAGATGACCATCGAGAACAACAGAGAAAACGAGAGCCTGGGAGAACGCAGCGTGCCGTTTTCCAGAGAGCTTTATGTGGAGCGGGACGATTTTATGGAAGTGCCGGAAAAGAAATATTTCCGTCTGTTCCCCGGAAACGAGGTCCGTTTTAAGGGCGCTTATTTCCTGACCTGCCAGGAAGTGATCAAGGACGACGCGGGAAATGTGACGGAACTGCGCTGCACCTACGATCCGGAGACCAGAAGCGGCAGCGGTTTTGAGGGAAGAAAGGTCAAGGGCACCATCCACTGGGTGGACGCGAAAACCGCTCAAAAGATCACGGTCCGCACCTACAGCTATCTGATGGTGGAGGATGAAAACGGCGAGAATGTGATGAATCCCCATTCCGTCAGCGTGAAAGAAGCCTGGGCGGAGCCCTCCGTGGCCGGCGCAAAGGCGGGCGAACGATTCCAGTTCTTCCGTCACGGATATTATATTGCAGATGAGAGACTGACTACGGACAGTGAAAAGGTATTTAACCAGATCGTTGACCTGAAGAGCTCCTGGAAGAAGTAGAGGTATATAAAAAGAAATGCACGCCAGCCGCAAAATGAAATTACTCGCTAACCTTATGCTTATTGTCTCCGCGGCCATCTGGGGAGGAAATTTCGTCGCCCAGCGGGTGGCGGCGGAGTACGTGGGACCGTTTTCCTTTGTGGCCGCCCGGTTTTTGCTGGGCAGCTGTTCCCTGATCCCGCTGATCCTGTACCGGAATTACCAGGCGAAGAAGTGGCCCGGAGCCGCCTCGGCGGTGGCCGCAGAGATGGAGAGCAGAAAGCCTATCAGAGGCAGGCAGTTTCTCGCCACGGTGGCGTTCTGCGGCCTGATCAACGGCGCCGGCACCGTCATGGTCCAGATCGGTCTGGCCCATACCACGGCCAGCAAAGCCGGATTTCTGACCGCGATCTACATTGTGTTTGTGCCCATTCTGGGGATGTTCCTATTTCACAAAAAGACCAGCCTGTTTACCTGGGTGGGCGTGATCCTGACCATGGGAGGGCTGTATCTGCTCTGCGCGCCGGGGCTGTCCGGCGGACTGGTCATTCAGGGAGGCGATCTGATCATTTTGCTGAGCACGTTGTTCTTTGCTCTGCATATTCATCTGATCGCCTGCATCTCACCTCGGGTGGACGGCATCAAGTTCGTCTGCGGAGAGTTTTTCTTCTCGGGCAGTCTCTTTACGATCATCGCGCTGGTGCAGGAAGACGGGATCATCAGCGGACTGATGAACTGCGTCTGGGTCCTGCTCTACGCCGGGATCATGGCGGTGGGCGTGGGCTATTCGCTGCAGGTGACGGCGCAGAGGTATACCGATCCCACGGTGGCTGCGCTTCTCATGAGTCTGGAGGCGGTGTTCAGCGCTCTCTGCGGCGTTCTGGTGCTTCACGAGAGGATGAGCGTTCAGGAGGTATTGGGCAGCGTGGCCATTATGTGCGCGGTGATCGTGGCTCAGCTTCCCGGAAAACCGTCCGGACCGGAGGAAGACGGGGAAATGCCGGAAACGCCGGAGATACCCGAGAATGAAAAGGATCCGGCAGCCTAGGGGCGTTTTGGACCCAGGGCGAACGCCGGCCCCTTGCGAGGGCGGCGTTCCGCCGGTGCTGTCTACGGCTCTGTCCGGATCACTTCGTCCAAAGCCTCGCTGAACTCTTCCAGGGCAGCGGGGATGAGCTTGGTCTCCCGGGCGGCGATCCTCTTTTCCAGAGAGTAGGCCGTTTTCTGAAGATCCAGCATGCCAAGAGTGCCCGCCAGACCTTTGACGGAGTGAGCGTGCCGCTTCGCTTCGTCGAAATTGCCCTCGCCCAGCAGCCTTTCGATCTCGTCGGGCGTCTGAGGGTAGTTGGCTTTGAATCTGGCCACGTGTTTGTAATAGATGGATTCCATGCCGCCGAGATTATGTATGGCGGTGGCTTTTCCCGCGTAGGGCCCTGTGCCCCCGGACTCTCCCGCGCCTGATGCCGGGTCGGAGACTTCCGAACCGGCGGCAGGGTCTTTGGACGGAGCAAAGTATTTGCTCAGCGTCTTGTAAAAGGTCTCTACCTTAAATGGCTTCAAAATAAATCCGCTTATGGTGTCTCTGTGCTGCAGGCTGGACTCCTCGGTGACCTCCGTGGCAGTCAGAGCGATGATAGGCGTGGTGATCTTCATTTCATTTCTGAGAATTTCAGAGGCAGTGTAGCCGTCCATCTCGGGCATGTGAATGTCCATGAGGATAACGCGGTAATAATCCGCCGGCTTGTCTCTGCACTGTTCGATGGCCTCCAGCCCGTTGGCGGCCGTATCGCATTCCACATTCATGGTCTCCAGCAGATTCTGTGCGATCTCCAGATTGATCTCCGTGTCTTCTACGATGAGGACCTTGGCGCCCTGACCGTCGAAGGAGACTCTTTCCGCAGGCTCCGCGGGCGAAGCGGCTTTTACGTCGCTGCTGTCGGCTTTGGGAGCGGGGATGGAAAAGTAAAAACGGCTGCCGTCCCCGGGCGTGCTGGTGATCCACATGCGCCCGCCCATGGCTTCCACGATATGGCGGCAGATGGACAGCCCCAGCCCAGCGCCGGTGTGCTGCTTGGTCAGATGATTTTCCAGCTGCTCAAACTCTTTAAACAGCTTGTGGATATCCTGAGGTTCTATTCCGATCCCCGTGTCTTCCACGCAGAATTCCAGATAGATGAGTTCCGCCGTTTCGGATTTGGTCTCCACCGACAGCGTGATGTAGCCTTCTTCCGTGTATTTATAAGCGTTGTTGATCAGGTTGACCAGCACCTGGATGAGCCGGGTGCGGTCCAGATAGAGACAGAGATCGGGCACAAAATCCATATCGCAGAACCAGGCGAGGTTTTTCCCCGTGATCTGGGCCAGGAACATGTCCTCCACGCTGTGGATCATTTCGGCCAGCGAAAAGGCGGTGGGGTGCAGCGTCAGATTTCTTGACTTGATCTTGGACAGGTCCAGCACGTCGTTGATGATGGCCAGCAGCACGTCGGAGGAACTCTCGATCTTCTGTACCAGATCCTGCTGTTTCCTGGAAAGAGACGTCTCTTTCAGGAAATAGGTCATGCCCACGATGGCGTTGATGGGGGTCTTGATCTCGTGGGACATATTCGCCAGAAAAGAGTCTTTCGAATTGGAATAGTACTCGATCTCCTTCAGGTTCTTCTCCTGGCGGAGCCGCATTTGTTCTGTCTCCGTAATATCGTTGAGCAGATCCACGTATTTTTTCTGATTGTTATCGTCGAAGATGAGAAAATGGTCGTAATCCACGTATTTTTCCAGGTGGTTGACGGTGAGATGCAGCCGGCCGCCGGAGCGCGCCTGATCCAGTCTGGCCACTCCGGTCAGGGCGGCGGAAACATTTTTGTCCAGTATCTGTTCCGGAGCCTTCCCGACAGGGTGGGGGTTGTCCACGCCAAGGATCTCCTTGTATTTGGCGTTCATGTATTCGTATTCGCCCGCCTGATTGATAATGGAAAGGCCCACGCTGACGTTCTCCACGATGGTGGTGTAAAGCTGCCGGAAGTACGAATTCCATTTGTTTTCTTTCAGCAGGAAATAGAACAGGATGCCGGCCACGGTGAGGAGCAGAAAAGAGAGCAGGATCAGAGTGAACTCTGTCAGATTCTGCGTCGCCACCACATCGTCTTCCTCGGCGTTGAGCCGGTGCATATAGTCCCGGCTGAGGAGGCGCAGCTGTTCGCCCAGCGCGGCGTATTTCTCCTCCATGGAAAGCGAGAGGATGAGGGAGGGATCTCTCTCCTCCATGCTCTTGCGCAGCATAGAGAGCACCTGACCGTAGCTCTGGAGATAACGCTCATAGACTTCGCTTTCCTGCTCGTTGAAATTGAGGAAATCGGCCTGAGCTTTCATGGTAAAATCCTCTTCGGGGTTTACGAAATTCAGCTGTTCTTCCGCCTGTAAAACGGTAAACGTCCGATAACCCAGAGAGATGTGATCCATGGTCTGATAGTTGTTCATCTGTTCGTTAAAACTTGTCGCATATTTTTCATCACCGGTCTCCAGATATCTGCGCGCGTCGCTGCGGAGATTATCCGCCAGCGTCTGATACTTGATGACGAAGTTCAGCATACTGTCCTTTCTCGTCTCGCAGGAAAGAACGCTGTCCCGGTAGTTAAAGACGGCAACAGCGTTTATGACCAGAAGGAAGGTCACGCATAATATCAGAATGATCATGTTGTTAAGGCGTTTCATGTAGTGTCTGCTCCTTGCGGTTTATGTTGTATCGAATAGAAATTTCCCGTTATTTGTACATAATTGTATGCGTTGCGGCGGAAAAAGTAAATGACTTAGGTGTGCAAAAAGAAACGAAGTTTCGTCAAAGTTCCACAGCGTTCGCGTACAAAGTTTTTAACCGGAGCTTCCGCTCCGGAGCCGCGGCCCTGCCGTGACCGGGAATATGTACCGCCGCCGCGCGGGAGCGGCCATTTCGATCGCAAGTTACGGCCCCGCCTTTCGGCGGGGTTGTTTTTTCTGCTCTCAATGTGGTATTATTGTACGGAATATAAGGATCGTCATGGTGGGCTAACAGCCGGAGCGGACAGAGTACCGGCCGGAGGACAGAGGTAAAAGATGAAGAATGTGTTGCTGACGATTTCCTACGACGGCACAGGCTTTTCCGGGTGGCAGCGCCAGCCGGGGCGGCGGACGGTGCAGGGGGAGCTGGAGCGGGTGCTCTCCGTGCTCTGCGGTCAGGAAATACAGATAAACGGGACCAGCCGCACGGACGCCGGCGTCCATGCGCTGGGCCAGCGGGCCAGCTTCAAGGGGGCGTTTGGGATCCCCGTGGAGCGCATGGCGCAGGCCGCAAACAATCTCCTGGCCGCAGGACTGGGGCTGGGAAAGACTGCCGTGGGGGACGTGCGCATATTGGAGGCGCGGGAGGTGGACTCGGAGTTTCACGCGCGTTTTTCCTCCCGGGGAAAGCGGTATGTCTACCGCATCAGAGACAGCCGGCAGCCGGATCTGTTTCAGAGGAATTACTGCTATCAGGTGCGGAGGCGGCTGGACGAGCAGGCCATGGCCCTGGCGGCGGAGCACGTAGTCGGAGAGCACGATTTCCGGTGCTTTATGGCGGCCGGAGGCAAGGAGATGGAGTCTACCGTCCGCCGGATCTACGGCCTGGATGTAAGGCGGGAAGGCGATGAGCTTCTCCTCTCGGTCTCGGGTAACGGATTTTTATACAACATGGTCCGGATCATCGCCGGAACCTTGACGGAGGTGGGCATGGGCAGGCGGAGGCCTGAGGAATTGAAGGCCATCATAGAAAGGGCAGACAGAAGATACGCAGGGCACACCGCGCCGCCGCAGGGACTTTATTTAATGGAGGTATTTTATGAAGATCAGTGAAATTTATAGACAGAAGAAGACGGTCATCTCGCTGGAAGTGTTCCCGCCTAAGATCACGTCGCCTGTGGAGACCGTGTACGACACGCTGGACCACCTGAAGGAGCTTTCCCCCGATTTCATCAGCGTGACCTACGGCGCCGGCGGCAAGGCCAAGGACCGCACCGTGGAGATCGCCGGGAAGATCAAGGGAGATTACGGCATCGAGAGCATGGCTCATCTCACCTGTATCTCGTCCACGAAGGAGCAGGTGGCCTCGGGGCTTGCGGCCATCCGCGATGCAGGGATCGAAAACATTCTGGCCCTGCGCGGCGATATCCCGGAGGATCCGGATTTTGAATTTCCCAATCCCCTGCAGTATCAGTATGCCAGAGAACTGATCGGCGAGGTGAAGGCTGCGGGCGGCTTTTCCATCGGGGCGGCCTGTTATCCCGAGGGGCATGTGGACAGCCCGGGACCGGCAGAAGACATGGAGCATCTGAAGGAGAAGGTGGACTGCGGGGCGGACTTTCTGGTCAGCCAGCTGTTTTTCGACAACGAGTTGTTTTACGATTTCATGGACCGGGCGGCGAAGGCGGGGATCAGCATACCTGTGTCCGCGGGCATTATGCCTGTGCTGAACAGAAATCAGATCCTGCGCATGACCAAACTCTCGGGATGCAGCGTGCCGGCGAAGCTGGAGCGGATGCTGGACAGGTACGGCGACGATCCGGCGGCCCTGCGGGAGGCCGGAGAAGCCTACGCCACGGAGCAGATCGTGGAGCTTTTGGCCTGGGGAGTGAGGGGGATCCATCTCTACACCATGAACAAATACGAGGCGGCAAAACGGATCATTGGAAGCATCGAAAGGATCCGCGAAAAATAAACGGGACAATTGAGGGAGACAGCCTGAAAATGGCTGTTTTCTCTTGTCACAGGCACTTTAGTGTGGTAAAATATTACGATTAGAGCGCTGTGCTTTCCGGAGACGAAAAAAAGACCGCGGAGGGCGGCGCGAACCATTTAAAAAAGAAGGAAATAGAAGAAAAGGTTGACGCAAATGTTTGAATTACCCAAGTATAAAGCTCCTGATTTTGAGGAGGAGCGCTTCCGGAACGCGCCGGACGCGAAACTGGCGGAAGTGACCCGGGACGGAGTGGCGCCTGATTACTATCATTCCACTTCCATGTATCCGGAGTATTTTAAAGTTGACGGAGAGTGGGTCCTGATCGCAAACACCCGCATGGACTGCGTGCCGGTGCTGCGGGAGGACGGCAGTATTGAGGCGACGGAGTTCCGGCGGCTGAAAAAAGGCGACAGGGCGTTTCTTGGAAGAACGGAGGACGGAAGCGAAGGGATCTACGTGTACGGCGGCGGGTTTGCCGACGAAAGCGGATGCAGCGGCGACGTGTTCGGATTCCGCAGCGGAAGATCCAGAGAGACGTCTTTTGCCAACGACTACAGAAGACTGGCGGATCTTCTGCGCCACGACCGCGAGGATGGACATATCGTCTGGGTCCTGGGCCCTGCGGCGATCTTCGACGATGGATCGCGGAAGGCTATGGAGTATATCGTGAACAACGGCTACTGCCATGTGGTCTTTGGGGGAAACGCGGTGGCCACTCACGATATTGAAGGTTCTATGTACCGCACGGCTCTCGGTCAGCATCTGGTGACGAATGAGAATATGCCCAACGGTCACTATAACCATCTGGACGCCCTCAATCAGGTGCAGAAATGCGGGTCCATCAAGAAGGCTGTGGAAGAAGGCTACATAAAGGACGGACTGGTGTATTCCTGCGTAAAAAACCACGTGCCCATGGTGCTGGCGGGTTCTCTGAGGGACGACGGTCCCATGCCTGAGGTAAACTGCGACATGTCCGACGTGCAGGACCGCATGCGGGAGCACACCTGCCGGGCCACCACTATCGTGTGCCTGGCCACGCAGCTCCACACCATCGCTACGGGAAATCTGACGCCCTCTTTTGTTGTGCGCGGCGGCCAGGTGCGTCCCGTGTATATCTATGCGGTGGATGTCTCCGAATTTGTACTGAACAAGATCCGGGACAGGGGGACGCTGGAAGTGACTACGATCGTATCAAATATTCAGGATTTTCTATTCAAATTGAAAAGCCTGCTGGAAGAAGGGGAGTAAGGGCCCTGCCGCAGGACCGGACCGACGGCGGACAGGATCAGATAAATGCAAAGGAACACTATGGGAATCAGAGAACTGCTGAGAGAAAAAATAATAATCTGCGACGGAGCGATGGGAACGATGCTGCAAAAGCTCTCCGCTCCGATGGGAAAGCATCCCGAACTTTTAAATATCACCCATCCGGAAATCCTGGAAACGATCTACGCCCAGTATTTTGCTGCGGGCAGTGATTTTGTGTCCACCAACACCTTCGGGGCCAACCGGTATAAGCTGGAGGGCAGCGGGCACAGCGTGGAGGAGGTCATCGCCGCCGGAGCGGCGGCCGCCAGACGGGCGGCGGACCGCGCGGAGGAGGCGGACCGGTCTGCCGGAACGGAGCGAAAGCGCTATGTGGCGCTGGACGTGTCGCCTATCGGGAGGATGATGGAACCCGCAGGCGATCTGACATTTGACGAAGCGCATGCGATCTACACGGAGCAGATTCTGGCGGGGGTCAGAGCCGGGGTGGATTTTGTTCTTTTTGAGACTTATACGGATATCAGCGAGCTGAGGGCGGCTGTGATCGCGGCGAAGGAGTGCTGCGAGCTGCCTGTTTTCTGCTCCGTCACCTTTCAGGAGGACGGCAGGATGCTCATGGGAACGGATCCCGTCACCATGGTGAATATTCTGCAGGATATGGGGATCGACGCCCTGGGCGTAAATTGTTCTCTGGGACCGAAGCAGATGATCCCCATCGTGAAGGAGATCCTGTGGGAGTCCCGGCTGCCGGTCCTGGTACAGCCCAATGCAGGGCTGCCCAAGATGGTGGACGGAAAGACTGTGTTCGACGTTACCATTGAGGAATACACGCAGGCCATGGCAGAGCTGGCGGACGCGGGGATCGCCGTGGCCGGGGGATGCTGCGGGACAAGCCCGGAGTACATTGGCGCTCTCTCCGCGGCGCTGGAGGGAAGAAAGCCCTTGACCCCGGAGGAGATCCGTGGAAAAAGAGAGCGGGAAATGACCGCCTGCTCCGCCGTCAGGACCGTGCGGTTCGGCGGACAGGTGGTGGTGATCGGGGAGAGGATCAATCCTACCGGAAAGAAAGCGCTGAAGGAAGCGCTGCGATCCGGCGATTTTGAATATGTGGAAAACGAAGCGCTGCGCCAGACCCAGGCGGGCGCTCATATCCTGGACGTGAACGTGGGCCTGCCGGAGATCGACGAAAAGGCGGCGATGCTTACCGCTGTGAAACGGGTGGCGCTGATGACCGACGCGCCGCTGCAGATCGACAGCTCTGATCCCGAAGTGCTGGAAGCCGCGGTCAGGGTCTACTGCGGAAAGGCGATCATCAACTCGGTGAACGGGAAGGAATCCGTCATGGACGCGGTGTTTCCCATCGCGAAGAAATACGGCGCCAATGTCATTGCGCTGACTCTGGACGAAGGGGGGATACCGGACAGCGCGGAAAAGCGCATTGCCATAGCGGAGCGCATCATCCGCCGGGCGGCGGAGTACGGTATCGGGCCGGAGCGGATCCTGGTAGACTGCCTGACGCTGACAGTGTCTGCGGAGCCTTTGGCCGCCCGGGATACTCTGGCGGCCATCCGCGCGCTGAAAGAACGATATCCGGTGAAGACCACGCTGGGAGCCAGCAACGTTTCCTTCGGCCTGCCCAACCGGCGGCTGCTGAACGCCGCATTTTTAACTGCGGCGCTGTACGCCGGTCTGGACGCGCCCATCACCGATCCGCTGATCCCGGAGTACATGGACGCGGTGTCCGCCTACTCGGCGCTGTTTGGAAAAGATCCGGGAGCGGCCGATTACATTGAAAAGTACAAGGACGTACCGGCCGCGGGAGCGCCGGCGGCGTCCCCTCGGGGAGGTTCTGCACCGGAGCGGGCGGACCGCCGGGCGGGACAGACCGCGGGTACGGCCGCAGGCGGGAAGGCGGCGAAGTCCGCGCCGGGCGCGGGTGATGCGGAGCATACTGCGGAACGGCGGCTGGCGGAGATCATCGTCAGAGGCTGGCAGGACCGGGCCGCCGCTGTTACGGAAGAATTGCTTTTGGAAAGACAGCCGCTGGCCATCGTGGAGGAGATCATCATTCCCGCGCTGGAGCAGGTGGGAAAGGATTATGAGACGGGAGCCAGTTTCCTGCCTCAGCTGATCCGCTCCGCGGATACGGTGAGCGCGGCCTTTGAAGTACTGAAAAGGGCCATGGCCGCCGGCGGAGAGGAGATCTGCTACGGCCGCATCATATTGGCCACGGTGGAGGGCGATATCCACGATATCGGCAAGAATATTGTGAAGGTGCTTCTGGAAAACTACGGCTATGAGATCCTGGATCTGGGCAAAGATGTGCCCGCGGAGGCCGTGGTGGAAGCGGCTGAGAGAGAGAATATCCGCATGGTGGGTCTCTCCGCGCTGATGACCACCACAGTGGTCAATATGGAAAAAACCATCAGAGCGCTGCGTGACGCGGGTCTGTCCTGCAGGATCGCCGTGGGCGGAGCGGTGCTCACCGGGGATTACGCGGAGAAGATCGGCGCCGATTACTATTGCAGGGAGGCCATGGATACGGTGAGAGCCGCAAACGCACTGTTCAAAGGATGAGGCAAAGGCGCCGCGCCCTGGGGCAGGCGCGCGGATGTTTTGCGGGAACTTGCAGGAGGTACAGAATATGAACCGACCGACTTGGGACGAGTATTTTATGGAGATGGCCGAGGTGGCGCAGAAGCGCTCCACATGCACGCGCAGGAGCGTGGGCGCCGTCATTGTGAAGGACAACCGGATCATGGCCACCGGCTACAACGGCGTGCCCACGGGGATCGAGCACTGCGGCACCCGGGGCTGTCTGCGGGAACAGATGAACGTGCCCTCGGGACAGCGCCACGAACTGTGCCGCGGTCTGCACGCGGAGCAAAATGCGATTATCCAGGCCGCCCATCTGGGCCAGAGCATCGCCGGAGGGACGCTGTACTGCACCAACCAGCCCTGCGTTATCTGTGCGAAGATGATCATCAACGCGGGGATCCGTCGCATCGTCATCAGAGACGGGTACCCGGACGAACTGGCCGTGGAGATGCTGGCGGAAGCGGGCCTGAAAGTCGAAATATTAGGGGAAGAAAAATAGGGGACATGCATTAGAGAGGCATACTGCAATGAATAAGTTTTTGTTAGTTTTCGGCACGGCTCTGGCCGGGGCGCTGATTTTCACGCCGCTGGCCATCAAACTGGCGCCGATGGTGGGCGCTGTGGACATTCCAAAGGATGAGCGCAGAATGCACACCCGGCCCATACCGCGATTTGGCGGTCTGGCCATCTATCTGGGTACGATGGCGTCGGTCATCCTTTATATGCCGCTGAACGAGCAGCTCTGGGGAGTGGTCATCAGCGGTACGCTCATGTATCTGGTGGGCGTCTACGATGATATCAAGGGCATGCCGGCAAAAGTTAAATTTGCGGCGCAGATGGTGTGCGCCTGCATTCTGTTTGTGTTCAGCGTCCGCATAGCCGGGCTGACCAATCCATTTCCCATCGGAAGTTATTTTATAGAATTCCCACTGATCCTGAGCCTGTTTGTCACGGTCCTGTGGGTGGTGGGGATCACGAATACCATCAACCTGATCGACGGACTGGACGGACTGGCGGCGGGAATTTCCGCCATCGCCTGCCTGTCGATCGCGTACACGGCGTTTTTGCACGACCGGTACGAGACGTGCTATGTCATGTTGGCGCTGGCCGGTTCGGCGCTGGGATTTCTGCCGTACAATTTCAATCCGGCGAAGACGTTCATGGGGGACGGAGGATCCCTTTTCCTGGGGTTTATGCTGGCGGGAGTCTCCATTATCGGCGACACGCCGCTGAAGAGCACCACGGTGATCGCCACCATCGTGCCCATGTTCGTGCTGGCTCTGCCCATCTTTGACACCGCTTTTGCCATTTTGAGACGCATGGTGAACCGGCGTCCCATCATGGAAGCGGACAAGGGCCATCTGCATCACAGGATCATGGCCGTGGGACTGGGACAGAAGCGGACGGTGCTGATGCTGTACAGCATCAGCGGCATCATGGGCGTAGCGGCGGTGCTCATGAGCATCGACGCGGAGGAGATCATGCACAGCAGCCGGGTCAACCTCATGGTAGAGGCGGCCGCCCTGGTAGTCATCGCGGCGACGCTGATCTTTGTGTTCCTGGACAATCACAAGATCATGGCCAGGCAGCAGGAGGCCATCAATCTGGCCATCGAGGAGCTGGAACGCCAGGTGGAAGAGAAAGAGGAAAAAGAAGGGGCGGAAGCCGAGCCGGAAGAGAGGGAGACGAGATGAAGATAATGACAGTGTTTGGAACCAGGCCGGAGGCCATCAAGATGGCGCCCCTGGTAAAGAAGCTCACCGAGGACCCGGAGATCCAATCGGTGCTCTGCGTCACGGCGCAGCACAGAGAGATGCTGGACCAGGTGCTTTCTCTGTTCGAGCTGCATCCGGATTACGATCTGAATATCATGAAGCCCAATCAGACCATCAGCATGATAACGGCCAATGTGCTCACCGGCATGGAGCCGGTTCTGCAGAAGGAAAAACCGGATATGGTGCTGGTCCACGGCGACACCTCCACAACTTTCGTCACGGCGCTGGCGGCTTTTTACCAGCAGATACCCGTGGGCCACGTGGAGGCCGGTCTGCGCACTTTCGATAAATACTCGCCTTTTCCCGAGGAGATGAACCGGGTCATGACCGGCCATATAGCGGATCTGCACTTCGCGCCCACCGGGCGCAACAGGGACAACCTTCTGAGGGAGTCCATAGCGGATGAAAATATCGTGATCACCGGCAATACGGTGATCGACGCCCTGCTCTGGGTGACGGAAAAACCCTATGAGTTTGAGGACGAGACGCTTTCTGCCATCGATTTTGACAATAAGCGCGTCATTGCCGTGACCTGCCATCGCCGTGAGAATCTGGGAGAAAACATGGTGCACATCTTCAGCGCTATCCGCGATATCGCGGCGGAGTTTGACGACGTAGAGATCGTGTACCCGGTGCACATGAACCCCAGGGTCCGGGAGACAGCGTCGGAGATCCTGGGCGGGATGCAGAATGTTCACCTTATTGAGCCCCTTCAGTATCAGCCCTTTTCCAATCTGATGGCGAAGTCTCACTTTATCGTCACCGATTCCGGCGGCGTGCAGGAGGAAGCGCCTTCTCTGGGCAAGCCGGTCCTCGTGGTCCGCAGAGAGACGGAGCGGCCGGAGGCCATCGAGGCGGGTACCGTGAGGCTGGCCGGCGTGGAGAGGGATACGATCTATTCCATGATGCGCGAACTGCTCACCGATGAACAGGTCTACCGCAAGATGGCCCATGCGGAAAATCCATACGGGGACGGACAGGCGTGCCGCCGCATTGTGGAAGCTCTGAAAAAGAGGTTCGGCTCATGATGCAAAAGGCCGACTCTCGCAGTTTTTATAGGACGCTGGCCATGGTGGCGCTGCCCATCGCGCTGCAGAACCTCATCACGTCTTCCCTGAGCCTCATCGACAATCTCATGGTAGGCAGTCTGGGAGAGGCGGAACTGGCGGCGGTGGGACTGGCTACGCAGATCTATTTTATTCAGTGGATGATGCTGTTCGGCTTCTGCAGCGGATGCGCTACTTTTGTGTCCCAGTTCTGGGGAACGAAGGATGTGGCCAGCATTCGGAAGGTCATCGGCTTTGCGCTGACCGTATGCGTTTCCTTCAGCCTGCTCTTCTTCGTCGCGGCCATTTTCTTTCCGGAGCGGATCCTGTCGATCTTTACGGACATCCCCGGAGCCATTGAGATGGGAACGGGATATGTGCGCATGGGAGCGCCTATTTTTCTCTGCACCAGTATCACCGTGCCCTTTACCACGGCGCTGCGGGCTACTCAGCAGACAACGAAACCGCTGATGATCAGCAGTACCGCTTTTGTGACCAATACTTTTTTAAACTACGTCTTTATATTCGGGAAGTTCGGCGCGCCGGCCATGGGCATCGTAGGAGCGGCGCTGGCAACTGTTCTCGCCCGGCTGCTTGAGACTTCTCTGGCGCTCTTTGTGGTATTTGGACGCAGCAATATCCTGCAGGGGAAGGCGAGGGACTTCTTCGGCTGGAACCGGAGCTTTGCCAGACGGATCGTGGGAAACGCCCTGCCCACCACTGTCAACGAGACCATGTGGGGGATGGGAACGGCGGCTTACAACGCTGCTTACGGGCGGATCGGGATCACTGCCTTCGCTGCCATACAGGCCAGCAACACGATCCTGAACATGTTTACCATGGCCTTTTTCAGTCTGGGCGACGCCATGCTGATCCTGGTGGGTCAGAAGCTGGGACAGAGAGAAATGGACGAGGCCTTTGCCCTGACCAAACGGCTGTACCGCATCGGCGTTACCGTGGGCGTGGCCGGGGGAATCCTCCTGATCGTGCTCGCGCCGGTGATCGTGGGCTTTTTCGATTTTACGCCGGACGGAAAGATGTATGCCGTGCGCATCCTGACCATCTACGGTATTTTTATGGGACTCAAACTCTTCAACGGACTGACGGTGACGGGAAGTCTGCGGGCCGGGGGAGACACCAGATACGCCATGGTATCCGAGGTGAGCACCATGTGGCTCATCGGTATGCCTCTGGTCTTTACGGGAGCTCTGCTGCTGAAACTGCCTGTCTACTTTGTGGTCATGATGGTGCAGGTGGAAGAGATAACGAAGGGGATCATCCTTTCCAGGCGGCTGATCTCGAAAAAGTGGATGAACAACGTGATCCACGATCTGAGTTCACAGTGACACGGGCGGATCAAGCTACGCCCAGTGGTATCAAAGTATTTCAGCACCCGCAGCCATTTTGGCCTGCGGGTGTTTTCTCTGTGCGCCTTACCCGTTCTGACAGCGGAGAGCCGCGCGGAAAAGATATGACGCTTTATTCTGACAACAGATAAAAATGTCTAATAATTTAAGCAAAAAATTAACTGAAAATACTTGCAATTATATTTTTCGATGTTATAATAAAGGTACAAAGTAACAGAGGAGCCCTCAAAGACAACGGACCGGAGGCAGTAAGCTGAAGAAGGCCGGAAGAGCCAATGATGAAACGCTCACGAAAGTCGGGAGACTAGAAGGTGGGACGTCGGAAGGTGAAAGAGGCCAGAAGGTGAAAAGGCCGTCATGAAAGAACAAAATGTCATAGAGAGGAAATCTGGTTACTTGTTAATAATAGTCGGTGAATTGTAAAAGAATCATTGGACTAGAAGAGAAAGAGGTGAGTCCACCGGAAGTGTTAATCGAGAGTAGATAAGGCCGGTCGTCGGATGTAGTGACGATCGGCCTTATCATTTTTTTGTTTTCAGGCAGCCCCGGCACAGGGGATGAGATCTGGTAAAATTGAAATTTTTCTATGGGTATCAGAATGGCGTCTTGGGGTATTATATATAGATAGGAAAGAATACGTACCAATCCCCTTTTTGGACAGGTATCCAACGGCCTTTTTCTCGCCGGTGAGCGTGATCCGGGAAAAAAGCCGGCAGAAAAAGGAGGAATTACGGCGGCCGGCGGATTTGCTGGGGGAATCCGGGGAAAATACGAAAGTGACGAGAAAAAGGGGCTGTTTTTCAGAAATTAAATTGGCAAATTTATTCTTGCCAAACCGGCTTTGTTTAATCGAAATTATCATAAAAAATTAAAATGATTTATTTTAACAAAAAAGAATAAGGAATATGACCGGAGATAATCAAAAAAATTTGGTGCGGATTTCCTGCGGGGATTTCATGCGGCACTTAGTTGAAATATTTGGTCAATTCAGTATAATGGACCCTAATCGGTTTATTTTCCCCCTGTGGGGGTATAAAATATGAAACTGTCGTTTTGACAAGCCGATGGCCGTCGGGGCGGCGCCAGACCGGATCTGACGGCGAAGAAGGAGAGTGTTTTCATGGTACCAGTGATCACAGGAATCGTTTTAGGTCTTGCCGTTGGAGTCCTCAATTTCAAATTGCTCCTGCGGATGGCAGGAAAGTTGGCTCATATGGACGCCGGCCGCGCGGGGACTTATATCATGGCGGGATATCTTTTGAGAACAGCACTCTATATCGGTCTGATTCTGGCGGCGATCTATCTGAAGCAGATCAATGTCTTCGGCGCGGCCGGGGGACTGCTGGCAGCCAGTTTCCTGAACCTGCGCGACAGGAATAAAATGATAGAATAGGGCGCGTCACAGGACGCGCGTCACCTGCCGGTCCGGGGCGCAGCCGCCCTGGACCGGTTTAGAAAATCTCGATAAAAGGAGGCGACGCAGTGGCAATCGAGCAGATCAAAAAAATAAGAGAAACAGAAGCTCAGGCGGATGAGATCCGCAGGAAAAGCACAGTCGAAGCGAAAAAGATGAGGACCGACGCGGAGAAGGAGGCGGCCGTCCTGCTGGATAAGGCGGGGAAAGAAGCGGACGCGGCATACCGCAGAGAGATCGCGAAAGCGGAGAAAGACGCCCAGCTGGCCTACGATATTATCATTCACCAGGCTGAGAAAGATTGTAACGAGATACTTGCCAGGGCGAAAAAGACCAGCGAGGAAGCAATATCGATCATTGTAGAAAGGGTAGTGAGTTAAGTGTCAATAGCCAGAATGGAAAAGCTCACCGTCATAGGGCTGTCGAAGGACCGGGACAGTCTTATGGAAGAGCTCATGCGCCTGGGGGTGGTCCAGATCACCGCACAGGACGCCAAGCTGACGGATGACGAATGGCGCGAACTGGTGGCCGCCGACGGAAACGAGGAGGCTGTGGCGAAGTGGGAAGGTCAGATCTCCCGGGTGGCGCAGGCCATCGAAACGCTGCAGAAGTACAGCGATATGAAAAAACCGCTGATCCGGACCAGGCTGGCCGTTCGTCAGAGAGACTTTGACCGGGTGATGGATCGGGAAGTTGAGATCCGGAAAAAAGCGGATCACGTTCTCTCACTCTCCGATCAGCTCACCGAAGTCAAGAACAGAATAAACAGGGCGGAGACGCAGAAGCTGTCGCTGCTGCCCTGGAAAGATTACGACCTGTCTCTGTCTCTCACGGAGACGAAGACCGTTCGGGTGGTGCTGGGAGCGATCCCCGCAGCGTCAGACCCGGAAGGCTTTCGCAGTGAACTGGAGGAGAAAGCGCCGGACACGGAGTCGGAGCTTGTGGGAAGCGATAAGGATCAGCATTATTTCGCGCTGTTTCTGCTGAAGGCCGAGGAGGAGAAGGCCAACGAAGTCCTTCGTGATTTCTCCTTCAGCCGGATCGCCTTTCCCGAGTTTGAGGGTATGGTCTCCCAATGTATCGAAAGCTGCGAAAAAGAGACGGAAGAACTTCTGCAGCAGGAGAGCGAGCTCATTAAGCTCATCAAGACAGAGGAACAGTATGAACCTGATCTGGAGTTCCTCCACGACGGTCTGGTCATGAAGCGGGACCGCCAGAAGATCAGAAGCCGCCTTCTGAAAACAGAGAGCGTCTTTTATCTGGAGGGCTGGGTGCCGCGTATGGCCGTGGACAGGGTGGAGATGCTCCTGCGCGTTAAGGAATGCTGGTATGAGGCGGTGGAAGCCAGGAAAGGCGAAGAGACGCCGGTGCTTCTGCTGAACAACGCCTTCAATTCGCCTTTTGAGTCTGTCACCAGACTTTATGCGCTTCCCGATTCCAGAGGACTGGATCCAACTCCGTTCTTTTCGTTCTTCTATGCGCTGTTCTTTGGAATGATGCTGTCGGACGCGGCTTACGGACTGATCATCACCATAGCCACACTGATCATAAAGAAGAAATTCCGGCTGGAAGGCATGATGAAAAAGATGATCAGCATGTTCTTCTACTGCGGGATCGCCACCATATTCTGGGGCGTTATGTTCGGCGGATATTTCGGGGACCTGATCACGGTGGTGGCGGACACCTTCTTCGGAAAAGAAGTGGTCATTCAACCGCTCTGGTTCAATCCTCTGGAAGACCCCATGACGCTGCTGATCTTCTCCTTTATTCTCGGAACGATCCATCTCTTTCTGGGTATGGGGCTGTCGGCATACATGTCCATCAAGGACGGCAGACCGCTGGACGCGTTGTTTGACGTAGGATTCTGGTATCTGCTGCTGGTAGGGCTGGTCATGTTCCTCTGCGGGAAGATGGCCGGACTTCTGGGACCGGTGCCGACGAACATCGGCATGTGGATGGCAGTCATCGGCGCTGTGGGCATTCTGCTCACGGGAGGCCGGGATAAAAAGGGATTCGGCAGGATCACCGGCGGACTGGGAAGCCTGTACAACATCACCAGTTATCTGTCCGACGTGCTCTCCTATTCCAGACTGCTGGCCCTGGGGCTGGCAACGGGCGTGATATCCACCGTGTTCAACACGCTGGGCTCCCTTGCGGGAGGGGGCGTTCTGGGCATGTTCGCCATGCTGATCGCCTTCGTCGTCGGACACACGTACAATCTGGCGATCAATTCGCTGGGCTCTTTCGTACATTCCTGCAGACTGCAGTACGTGGAGTTTTTCGGAAAGTTTTATGAAAGCGGCGGAGAAGCCTTCGACCCATTTAGTGAGAATACAAAATATATCCAGATATTAAGGGAGGAAAAATGATATGACTACTGAAGTTGCTAACCTGATTTTTAACGGAAATACGCTGGCCTATCTGGGCATCGCCATCGCGGCCATCGCGGGCATCGGCTCCGCTTACGGCGTGGGCATCGCCGGCCAGGCGGCCAACGGCGTCGTCGCAGAAGACCCGGGTAAATTCGGTCAGGCGCTGCTGCTGCAGGCGCTGCCGGGCACCCAGGGCATCTACGGATTGCTGATCGCGTTCCTGATCATGGTAAAGATCGGCGCTCTGGGAGGAGATCCCAAGGATCTGACGATCATGCAGGGAGCCGCTCTTATGATGGCCGGCATACCCATCGGTCTGGTAGGTATCTTTTCCGGTATCGCCCAGGGAAAGACCGCCGCTTCCGGAATCATGCTGATCTCGAAGAGACCGGAAGAGATCGCCAAGGGCATGGTCTACACGGCTATGGTAGAAACGTACGCGGTACTGGCGCTGCTGATTTCCTTCCTGATGTGGATGAGCGTGGCGGTGTAGTAAGACCGGTGCGCCGGACTCTGAGAAGTTGAGGATGTGAACCTATGGGAATAGAAAATATAATGGAGAAAATTCTGGCGGAGGCCAACGACGACGCCAGACGTATCTTTGAAAAAGGAAGGTACGACGGACGGGGCACGATCTACCGCACGGAGCGTCTCATCAAGCAGCAGCAGGTGGATCTGGAGAAGAAGATCGCCGACGATGTGGAGACGGTAAAAAAGAGAAAAGCTTCCGTGGCGGAGCTGGAAGCGCGGAAGATGCGGCTGGGGGCTAAGCAGGAGGCGATCTCCAAGTGTTTTGACGAGGCGCTTCTGCGGCTGGCAAAGCTGCCGGAGGACGCTTACATCGACCTGCTGGCGCGGACCATCGAGGCTTCCGGCGCCGATGGAGGCGAACTGCTTCTCACCGCAGCAGATCGGGCGAAGATCGGCGAAAAGCTGGTGAGCCGGGTCAACGAAGGCGGAAAAGCGGGGAAGGTGATTCTCTCCGAAAAAACCATCAGCGCCGCGGGAGGATTCGTTCTGAAAAAGGGCGCGGTGGAACTGAATTCGACTCTGGAGGTCATGGTGGAGGCTGTGCGCGGGGAAGTGACGCCCAAGGTAGTGGCGACGCTTTTCGGCGAAAGAGGATAGCGAGGAGGCATTATTTTGGCAGACAGCAATAAAGACTATGTATTTGCTTCCTCTCGTGTGCGCGGCGCGGAAAAAAATCTGCTGACCCGTGAGAAAGCGGAAAAGATGGCGGACAGCAGGACGACTGACGGCGCGCTGAAGATATTGCTGGATCTGGATTACGGAACATCGGAGAACAAGGACGGATTCGGGGAAGGTCAGATCGACGAGCTTCTGTCCCAGGAGCTTCACAAGGCCTACGATTTTATCCTGAGCATCGCGCCGGATCGGGACGATTTCAGCGCTTTCCTCTATCCGTATGATTACCATAATCTAAAGGTCCTGCTGAAGGCGGAATTTGCGGAGATCGACGGCACGCCGTACCTGATGGATATCGGCACGGTGGACAGCGCGGTTCTGGTGCAGATGGTGCGTGAAAGGAATTTCATCTCCGTCAGCACATTGATGAAGGATGCGGTGCTTGAGGCCATCGATACGTTCTCACGGACCAAAGATCCGCAGATGATCGACTTTATCCTGGATCGGGCGTGCTACGCGGAGATGCTGCAGGCCGCCGGGCATACAGGAAGCAAATTTATAAACGACTACGTCAGATTGACGATCGATACCATCAACCTGAAGACTTTTGCCAGGCTGAGGGAGATGAAACGCTCCTGGGATTTTTTCCAGAAGGTGTTTCTGCCGGGGGGCTGCGTCCCGGAAAAACTTTTCATCGGAGCCTTCGATGAGAGCTATGAGCAGTTTGCGGAAAAACTCCTGCCTTATGGATTGATGGAGACGGCCGCCCTGGGCGGCGCGGCGATCCGGGAGACCGGTCGGTTCACCACGCTGGAGAAGCTCTGCGACGATCGCATTATGGAATTTGCCGGTTCGGCGAAATTCGTATCATTCGGCATCGAGCCGCTGGCGGCATACCTCATCGCTAAAGAAGGGGAGATCCGCCTGGCGCGCATCATTCTGGCGGGACTCACTCAGGGGCTCTCCAGGGAAGCGATCGGAGAAAGAATGAGGAAGACATATGTATAAGATAGGCGTTATAGGCGATAAGGCCAGCGTGTCGGGCTTCAAAGCCGTGGGGCTCTCCGTCTTTCCCTGCGCGGACAGCGCGGAGGCGCGCAAGACTCTCTCCCGGCTGACGAAGGAAGAGGATTACGCGATCATATACATTACGGAGGGGCTGTGCAGGGACATAGCCGACGAGCTGGATAAACACAGAGACAAGATGCTCCCGGCCATCATACCCATTCCAGGTATGGATGGAAGCTACGGCATCGGCATGACCGGCGTCAAGAAATCCGTGGAACGCGCCGTGGGCGCGGACATTTTGTTTGGCAATGACTAGTAAAGAAGGCAGGTGACATATTAGTGAACGAAGGGAAAGTAGTAAAGGTATCCGGGCCTCTGGTCGTTGCGGAAGGCATGCAGGATGCGGATATGTTCGACGTGGTCCGCGTGGGCGAGCACGGCCTGATCGGCGAGATCATCGAGATGCGCGGCGACCGCGCTTCGATCCAGGTATATGAGGAGACCGCGGGTCTGGGACCGGGAGCGAAGGTCGTCTCCACAGGGGCGCCTCTTTCAGTGGAACTGGGCCCCGGAATGATCGAGAATATTTACGACGGCATTCAGCGTCCGCTGGAAGAGATGCTGAAAAAGGCCGGCCCCAACATTACCCGGGGAATCAACGTAGAACCGCTGACCCGGGATAAGAAATGGGACTTTGTGCCCG
>Ga0129308_1001164_pt1 | contig 29736 bp, 44 predicted proteins | sample L827metagenome_FD_94440 | JGI IMG/M metagenome (GOLD analysis project Ga0129308, IMG submission 94440) | Ring-tailed lemur group fecal microbial communities from Wisconsin, USA - L827 metagenome | ecosystem: Host-associated > Mammals > Digestive system > Large intestine > Fecal | place: USA...
AGGAACAGAAATGGTAATGCCTGGAGATAACGTAACTATAGAAGTTGATTTAATAAACTCTATATGTGTTGAAGAAGGACTAAGATTCGCCATCAGAGAAGGTGGAAGAACAGTAGCTTCAGGAGTTGTAGCAACAATAGTAGAATAATCTATAAACAGGTTATTTATATATAGAAATAAAGAGGGGGTTAAACCTCTCTTTTTTTGTATACAATAGTTGACAAGTGGGTAAAAAAATTATATACTAATCAAGTCGTTGTAAGAAAAAAAGATGAAATTTTTTGGAATACAAAGATCAAAAAAATAATGTATACAAAAAATAAAAAAATGTCTTGAAAAAAAGTTAATAATAAGATAAAATATAATAGTGTGCTTGAGAGATACGAATTATAAGGAAAGAGAATTGGTCTTGAAATTTTAATATTTTTACTTTTAAAAACAGAAACACCCGGAACTGTGTATCGGTATTGAAAAAATAAAGACTGATGATAAACAAGCGAAGAAGGAGGGAAATAAAACATGGCTAAAAATGAAAAAATAAGAATAAGATTAAAATCTTATGATCACAAATTATTAGATTTTTCTGCTGGTAAAATAGTTGAAACTGCTAAAAAAGCTGGATCACAAGTTTCAGGACCTGTGCCACTACCAACAGAAAAGCAAGTAGTTACTATATTAAGAGCTGTTCATAAATATAAAGATTCTAGAGAGCAATTCGAAATAAGAACTCACAAAAGATTAATAGACATAACAAACCCAACACCTAAGACTGTTGATTCTTTAATGAAATTAGACTTACCAGCAGGTGTTGATATAGAAATAAAGTTATAAGAACAAACACCTAAGATATTATCCTATAAGGTGACTATCTTAGAATGATTACCCAATTAGGTAATCCGCTGTAAGAATTATAGGAGGTGCTAATATGAAAGGAATATTAGGAAAAAAAATAGGTATGACTCAAGTATTTACTGAAGCTGGTGAAGTAATTCCAGTAACAGTTGTTGAGGCAGGACCAGTTGTTGTAACACAAGTTAAAACAATAGAAAATGATGGATACAATGCAGTTCAAGTAGGTTTTGTAGATGCTAAAGAAAAATCTTTAAACAAACCTCAAAAAGGACATTTAGCTGCAGCTAACACATTAAAAAAACATTTAAAAGAATTCAGAGTTGAATCTGTAGATGCTTATACAGTTGGACAAGAAATAAAAGCTGACGTATTCGCTACAGGTGAAATGATAGATGTAACAGGAATATCTAAAGGGAAAGGATTCCAAGGTCCAATAAAGAGACATGGTCAATCAAGAGGTCCTGAATCTCACGGTTCTAGATACCACAGAAGACCAGGTTCAATGGGAGCTTGTTCTTACCCAGGTAGAGTTTTCAAAAACAAAAAACTAGCTGGACACATGGGTAGCGTTAAAGTTACAGTTCAAAACTTAGAAGTAGTAAGAGTTGATGCTGAAAAGAACTTTATATTAGTTAAAGGTGCTATACCAGGAGCTAAAGGTTCAGTAGTAACAATAAAAGAAGCAGTTAAGGCTTCTAAATAAGACTAACCTAAGAAAGGAGGATGCACAATGCCAAAATTAAATGTATTGAATATGAATGGACAAAATGTTGGTGAAATAGAATTAGCAGATTCTATATTCAATGTTGAAGTTAACGAACATGTTTTATATGAAGTAGTTAAAAACCAACTTGCAAATAAAAGACAAGGTACTCAATCTGCAAAAACTAGAGCAGAAGTTAGAGGTGGCGGAAGAAAACCTTGGAAACAAAAAGGAACAGGTAGAGCAAGACAAGGTTCTATAAGAGCTGTACAATGGATAGGTGGAGGAGTTGCTTTTGCACCAAAACCAAGAAATTACAGATATACTTTACCTAAGAAAGTAAGAAGATTAGCTATGAAATCTGCTTTATCTTCAAAAGTACAAAACAACGAAATAATAGTATTAGATGCTTTAACTATGGAAGCTCCTAAAACTAAAGATTTCGCAGCTGTATTAAAAAACATAAATGCTGGTAAAAAAGCTTTAGTAGTAATGGCTGAAAAAAATGAAAACGTAATAAAATCAGCAGCAAATATACAAGGTGTTGAAACTGCATTAGTTAATACTATAAATGTTTATGATATCTTAAAATACGATTCTTTCGTAATAACAACAGATGCTGTTAAAAAAGTGGAGGAGGTGTACGCATAATGACTAATCCACACGATATAATAATAAAACCAATCGTTACAGAACAAAGTATGGCTGAAATGGCTGAAAACAAATACACATTTGTAGTAAGCAAGAAAGCTAATAAAACTGAAATAAAAAAAGCTGTAGAAACTATATTCGGAGTTAATGTTGATAAAGTAAACACATTAAACTACGATGGAAAAGTTAAAAGAATGGGTAGAAGTGTAGGAAGAACTGCAAGTTTCAAGAAAGCGGTAGTTAAGTTAACTGCTGATTCTAAAGAAATAGAATTCTTCCAAGGAATGTAATACCTTAATTAACATAAGGAGGATAAAAGATGGCTATTAAAAAGTTTAAACCAACTTCTCCTGCCTTAAGACAAATGACAGTTTTAAAATCTGATGAGATAACAACTAACCAACCAGAGAGATCTCTTTTAATTTCTTTAAAGAAGAACTCTGGTAGAAATGCTCACGGTAAAATAACTGTTCGTCACAGAGGTGGAGGAAACAGAAGAAAATATAGAGTAATAGATTTCAAAAGAAATAAAGATGGAATACCTGCAAAAGTTGCAACTGTTGAATATGATCCAAACAGAACTGCTAACATAGCTTTATTAAACTATGCTGATGGTGAAAAAAGATATATATTAGCTCCAGTTGGAATTAAAGTAGGAGATACTTTAATGTCAGGACCAGATTCTGATATAAAACCAGGTAATGCATTAGTATTAAAAAATATGCCAGTTGGTACAGTAATTCACAACATAGAATTAAAACCAGGAAAAGGAGCTCAGTTAGTTAGATCTGCTGGTGTTTCTGCTCAATTAATGGCTAAAGAAGGAACAAAAGCTTTATTAAGATTACCATCAGGAGAAATGAGATACGTTTCTATAGAGTGTAAAGCTACTATAGGACAAGTTGGTAATGTAGAACATGGAAACATTGTTATAGGTAAAGCTGGTAGAGTTAGACACATGGGTATAAGACCTACAGTTAGAGGATCTGTAATGAACCCTTGCGATCACCCTCACGGTGGTGGTGAAGGTAGAGCTCCAATCGGTAGATCTGGACCAGTTACTCCATGGGGTAAACCTGCACTTGGATACAAAACTAGAAAGAAAAACAAAGCATCTAATAAATTAATAGTTTCAAGAAGAACTAAATAATAGATGATTAAATAGATTTTATGGATTTATTTTACTCAGAGAGGAGGAAATTAGATGTCAAGATCAACTAAAAAAGGACCTTTTATACATGCGAGACTTTTAAAGAAAGTTGAAGCTATGAATGAATCAGGAAATAAGGAAGTTATAAAGACTTGGTCAAGAAGTTCAACAATATTCCCTCAAATGGTAGAACACACTATAGCTGTTCACGATGGGAGAAGACATATACCTGTATATGTAACAGAAGATATGGTTGGACATAAATTAGGAGAATTTGTTCCTACTAGAACGTTCAAAGGACACAAAGACGACGAAAAGAGTAACAAGAGAAGATAATACCATTCTTACTAAGGAAGGAGGATATTAAAAATGGAAGCAAAAGCAATTGCAAAATACGTACGTGTATCTCCAAGAAAAGCTGGACAAATATGTTCACTTGTTAGAGGTAAAAACGTTGATGAAGCATTAGCGATATTAAAATTCACTCCAAGAGGTGCTGCTGCAGATATAGCAAAAGTTGTAAAATCTGCTAAAGCAAATGCTGAAAACAATCACGAAATGAATGCTGAAAATTTATATATAGAATCAATAGTTGCTAACCAAGGGCCAACAATAAAGAGATTTATGCCTAGAGCTCAAGGTAGAGCTACTATGATAAGAAAAAGAACTTCTCACATAGAAGTAATAGTTAAAGAAAAAAAATAGTCACAGATAGGAGGGAAATAAATGGGACAAAAGGTTAACCCACACGGATTAAGAGTCGGTGTTATAAAAGATTGGGATTCAAGATGGTTCACAACTGATAAAAAAGAGTTCGGAGCGTTATTATTAGAAGACCACAATATACGTAAATTCTTAAAGAATAAATTATACTCTGCTGGAGTTGCTAAAATAGAAATAGAAAGATCTGCCAACAAAATAAAATTAGATCTTCATGTTGCTAAGCCAGGTGTTGTTATAGGAAGAGCAGGGGCTGGAATAGAAGCATTAAAAGCTGAGTTAGAAAAAATGACTAAGAAAAATATAATAGTAAACATAGTTGAGGTAAGATATATAGATAAGAATGCTCAACTAGTTGCTGAAAACATAGCTTTAGCTATAGAAAGAAGGGTTGCTTTCAGAAGAGCTATGAAACAAGCTGTTCAAAGAGCACTTAAAGCTGGAGCTAAAGGTATAAAAGTTTCTGCATCAGGTAGACTAGGTGGAGCTGAAATGGCTAGAACTGAAGGATATAGTGAAGGAAACGTACCTCTTCAAACTTTAAGATCTGATATAGACTACGGATTTGCTGAAGCTGATACTACTTATGGAAAAATAGGTATAAAAGTTTGGATCTGTCATGGTGAAGTATTACCAACTAAAAACGGAATAAATCCAAGAGAAGAAAGAAAAGATAATAGAAGAGATAGAAGAGATAATAAAAGAGATAACAGAAGAAGAGATTCTAGAGGAACTGATAGAAGAGGTCAAAGACCACAACAAGGACAAAGACCTCAAGGACAAAGACCTCAAAGAACTGAAAACAAAGGTAATAAATAATTAGTAAGGTTCGAGGAAGGAGGAAACACTCATGTTAATGCCAAAAAGAGTAAAACGTCGTAGAGTTCATAGAGGAAGCATGGCTGGTAAAGCTCAAAAAGGTAACAAAGTTACTTACGGAGAGTTCGGTTTAATGGCTATGGAAGCGTCATGGATAACTTCTAATCAAATAGAAGCTGCCAGAATAGCTATGACTAGATATATAAAAAGAGGCGGGAAAGTTTGGATAAAAATATTCCCACATAAGCCAGTAACAAGAAAACCAGCTGAAACTCGTATGGGTGCTGGGAAAGGTTCTCCAGAATACTGGGTAGCCGTAGTTAAACCAGGAAGAGTTATGTTCGAATTAGCAGGTGTAGATGAAGAAAAAGCTAGAGAAGCTATGAGACTTGCTGCACATAAACTTCCAATAAAATGTAAATTTGTTAAAAAAGAAGATTTAGAAGTAAAGGGTGGTGAATAGGATGAAAGCTAAAGAACTAAGAGATTTAACAAGCGAAGAGCTAATTAGCAAATTAAATGACTTCAAAAGTGAATTATTTAGCTTAAGATTCCAATTAGCTACTGGTCAATTAGAAAATACAGCGAGAATTAAGTTTGTTAAAAAAGATATAGCTAGAGTTAAAACTATCCTTGCTGAAAGAAAGTTAAACGAAACTAGAGCTTAATTTGGAGAGGAGGCTTTTTAAACATGGAAAGAGGAAGAAGAAAAGTTAGAATAGGCCGTGTTGTAAGTAACAAAATGGATAAAACTATAGTAGTTGCTGTTGAAGATTTCGTGCGTCATGAGTTATATAACAAGCCTGTTAAAAGAACTAAAAAGTTCAAGGCTCACGATGAAAACAATGTATGTTCAATCGGAGATAGAGTTAAGATAATGGAAACTAGACCTTTATCAAAAGATAAATATTTCAGACTAGTAGAAGTTATCGAAAAGGTTAAATAGTTTTTGGAAAAGGAGGTATTACGATATGGTACAACAAGAATCACGTTTAAAAGTTGCTGACAATTCTGGTGCAAAGGAACTTTTATGTATCCGTGTATTAGGTGGAAGTAAAAGAAGATATGGTAACGTTGGTGACGTAATCGTTGCTACTGTTAAAAGTGCAACACCTGGTGGAGTTGTAAAAAAAGGTAAAGTTGTTAAAGCTGTTATAGTTAGAACAAAAAAAGGTATGAAGCGTAACGACGGATCTTATATAGCATTTGATGAAAATGCTGCAGTTATAATAAAAGATGACAAAACTCCAGTAGGAACTCGTATATTCGGGCCTGTTGCAAGAGAGTTAAGAGATCATGAATTTATGAAAATAGTATCTCTTGCTCCAGAAGTACTATAATAAGGAGGTGCAATAGGACATGATGCGTGTTAAAAGAGAAGATACAGTTGTTGTTATAGCTGGTAAAGATAAAGGTAAAACTGGGAAAGTTGTTAAAGTATTCCCTAAGACTAATAAAGTAATAGTTGAAGGTGTGAACGTAGTAACTAAACACCAAAAACCAAGTGCTATAAACCCACAAGGTGGAATAGTAAACAAAGAAGCTGCTATACACGTTTCAAATGTAATGCCAGTTGATCCTGAAACAGGAAAAGGAACAAGAGTTAGATTTGAAATGAAAGACGGAAAAAAAGTTAGAGTAGCAGTTAAGAGCGGAAAAGAAATATAATATAGCTTGAAAGGAGGGACCTTAAATGGCTTCTAGATTACAAGAAAAATACAATAAAGAAGTTGCTCCAGCTATGATGGAGAAATTTGGATACAAAAACATAATGGAAATACCTAAATTAGATAAAATAGTTATCAATATGGGTGTTGGAAATGCTAAAGAAAATCCAAAAGGATTAGAAAAAGCAATAGAAGAAATGGAAATAATATCTGGACAAAAACCAGTTATAACTAAAGCTAGAAAATCAGTAGCTAACTTCAAATTAAGAGAAGGTATGCCAATAGGTGCAAAAGTTACATTAAGAGCTGATAAAATGTACTACTTCTTAGATAAATTAGTTTCTGTTTCTTTACCAAGAGTTAGGGACTTCAGAGGAATTAATCCTAACGCTTTCGATGGTAGAGGAAACTACGCTTTAGGTGTTAAAGAGCAATTAATATTCCCTGAGATAGAATATGATAAGATAGATCAAGTTAGAGGAATGGATGTAATATTCGTTACTACAGCTAAAACAGACGAAGAAGCTCGTGAATTATTAAAATTATTAGGAATGCCATTTTCTAAATAATTAAAGGAGGGATTCCAGTGGCTAGAAAAGCGATGGTTGTAAAACAACAAAAAAAGCAAAAGTATTCAACAAGAGAATACACTAGATGCTCAATATGTGGTAGACCACATTCTGTAATAAGAAACTTTGGTATATGCCGTATATGCTTCAGAGAATTAGCTTATAAAGGTCAAATACCTGGTGTAAGAAAAGCAAGTTGGTAAGATTTTTTTAAACTGAAAGGAGGTTTTCAATATGACAATGACAGATCCAATTGCAGATATGCTAACTCGTATAAGAAATGCGAACACTGTTAAGCATGAAACTGTTGACGTTCCAGCTTCTAACATAAAGAAAGAGATAGTTAGAATCTTATTAGAAGAAGGTTTCGTTAGAGGTTATGATGTTATAGAAGATGAGAAACAAGGAATAATAAGAATACAATTAAAGTACGGACAATCAGGCGAAAGAGTTATACAAGGTATAAAGAGAATATCTAAACCTGGTATGAGAGTTTATACAAATGCTTACGAAGTACCAAAGGTATTAAATGGATTAGGAATATCTATAATATCTACTTCAAAAGGTATATTAACTGATAAACAAGCAAGAAAAGAAAATGTTGGTGGAGAAGTAATCTGCTACGTTTGGTAATCAATCGAACTAAGTAAGGAGGTGCGACTATGTCAAGAATAGGTGTTAAACCAATAACAGTACCAGCTGGTGTTGAAGTTACTATAGCTGCTGATAATACAGTAACTGTAAAAGGACCTAAAGGAACTTTAACAAACCAATTTGATGGTGCTTTAACTATAAAACAAGAAGGAAATGTTATAACTGTTGAAAGACCAACAAATAACAAACAACACAGATCATTACACGGGTTAACTAGAACATTAATAGATAATATGGTAGTAGGAGTTAATACTGGTTTCGAAAAGAAATTAGAATTAGTAGGTGTTGGATACAGAGCACAAAAACAAGGAAATAAATTAGTTATGAACTTAGGATACTCTCATCCGGTTGAGATGGTAGATCCAGAAGGAATAACTGTAGAAGCTCCAAATCAAACTGAATTAGTAGTAAAAGGTATAGACAAGCAATTAGTTGGTAACTATGCTGCTAAAATAAGAGATTGGAGAAAACCAGAGCCATACAAAGGTAAAGGTATAAGATACGCTGGTGAAGTTGTAAGACGTAAAGAAGGTAAAACTGGTAAAAAGTAAGCCTAACTAAATAAAGGTTGAAAGGAGTGAGCTCAATGTTAAAGAAAGCTGATAAAAATGCTATAAGACTTCAAAGACATAAGAGAGTAAGAAGAAAAATATCTGGAACTACTCAAAGACCAAGATTATGTATATTTAGAAGTTCAAACAATATATACGCTCAAATAATAGATGACACTAATAGAGTAACTCTTGTTGCTGCTTCTTCTTTAGAAGCTGATGTAAAGGGTGCTGTTAATCATACAGGAAACAAAGACGCAGCTAAATTAGTTGGACAATTAGTAGCTAAGAAAGCTGTAGAAAAAGGTATAACTGAAGTTGTATTTGACAGAGGTGGATACTTATATCATGGAAGAATAAAAGAATTAGCTGAAGCTGCAAGAGAAGCTGGTCTTAAATTCTAATTAAAAAGGAGGGACATGCACATGCGTCGTAAATTAATAGATGCGAGACAACTAGATTTACAAGAGAAAGTTGTTGAAGTTAGACGTGTTACTAAAGTTGTTAAAGGTGGTAGAAACTTTAGATTCGCAGCTTTAGTAGTTGTTGGAGATGAAAACGGACACGTTGGAATAGGTTCTGGAAAAGCTATGGAAGTTCCAGATGCTATAAGAAAAGCAGTAGAAGATGCTAAAAAGAATCTTATAAGAGTACCTATGGTAGGAACTACTATACCTCACGAAGTTATCGGACACTTCGGTGCTGGAAGAATAATAATAATGCCAGCTCAAGAAGGTACAGGAGTTATCGCTGGTGGTGCTGCTAGAGACTTATTAGAATTAGCTGGATTAAAAGACGTTAGAGCGAAATGCTTAGGAACTAGAAATCCAAGAAACTTAGTAAATGCTACAATAGAAGGACTTAGATCTCTTAAGACAGCTGAAGATGTAGCTGCACTAAGAGGTAAAAAAGTTGAAGATCTTTTAGGCTAAGGAGGTAGTGTGAAATGGCTAAATTACAAATCAAATTAGTTAGAAGTATAATAGGAACTACTCCTAACCAAAGAAAAAACGTGGAAGCGTTAGGATTAACAAAAAGAGAACAAGTAGTTGTTAAAGAAGATAATGCCCAAATGAGAGGTATGATCGCTAAAGTTAGTCACTTAGTTGAAGTAACTGAAATAGCTGAATAATTTATTTACGGAATAAGAAGGAGGTGCAATCCATGAAACTACATGAGTTAAAACCTGCTAAAGGAGCAGTAAAGGCTAAGAAAAGATTAGGTAGAGGTACTGCTACTGGTCAAGGTAAAACTGCAGGACGTGGACAAAAAGGACAAAAGTCTCGTTCAGGTGGTGGAGTTAGAGTAGGATTCGAAGGTGGACAAATGCCACTTGCTAGAAGATTACCTAAAAGAGGTTTCACAAATATATTTAAAAAGCAATATACAGAAGTTAACGTTGAACTTTTAAATAGATTCGAGAATGGTACTGAGGTAACTGCAGAATTATTAAAATCTACAGGTGCTGTAAGTAAAATAGAAAAAGACGGTATAAAAATATTAGGACAAGGAAATCTTGAAAAAGCTGTTACAGTTAAAGCTACTAAATTCACAGCATCAGCTCAAGAGAAAATAGAAAAAGCTGGAGGAAAAGCTGAATTAATATAATTTAAGCTTTCTAGCAATACTTGTGGGGTGATTACGTGCTATCAAAGATAAAACAATCTTGGAAAGTGAAAGATGTAAGAAAAAGAATTTTATATACCCTAATGATGATTCTAATATTTAGAATAGGTACTACTATACCAGTTCCTGGAGTCAATACCAGTATTATAAAGGATATGGTAGGCAACAATAGCCTACTTTCCCTATATAATATGTTTGTTGGGGGCGCTTTCAGCAACTTTACTCTATTCGCTTTAGGTATAGGACCGTTTATTACAGCTTCAATTATTATACAACTTCTTACAATCGGATTTGATAGTTTGAAAGAACTACAAAAGTCTGGTGAAGAAGGTAGAAAAAAAATGAATGCATATACTAGATATACAGCTTTAGTGTTAGGGTTTGTACAAGCAATAGGTATTACACTAGGGATTGTAAGATCGGCTTTAGCATCTGATAGCATATTTTTCATTTTAACAGTTATAGTAACTTTAGTTGCCGGTAGTATGCTTGTAATGTGGATGGGTGACAGAATTACTGAAAAAGGTTTAGGTAATGGTAGTTCAATTATAATATTCGTTGGTATCATATCAAGAATACCAACAGATCTTATTGGAACTGTAAAAGATGTAAATCAAGGGACGTTAGCTTTATGGGCTGCAATATTAATTGTTGTTGTAATGCTAATAACTATAATGGCAGTAACATATATAAATGAAGCAGTTAGAAAAATTCCAGTGCAATATGCTAAGAGGGTTGTTGGAAGAAAACTATATGGAGGAGACAGTTCTCATATACCAATGAAAGTAAACCAGTCAGGTGTTATGCCAATAATATTTGCTAGTTCACTTTTGGCTTTTCCACAAACTATAGCAATGTTTATGGGAGAAAGTGCTCAAACATTTGTATCAACTTACCTAAGTACAAGTTCAGGCATAGGTTTTTGGATATATAGATCTTTAGAAGTTCTATTGATAGTATTTTTCTCATATTTCTACACTACTATATCATTCAATACTGAAGATATAGCAGAAAATATGAAAAACAATGGTGGATTCATTCCTGGGATAAGACCTGGAATGCCTACAATTGATTATTTAAATAAAATATTATCAAAGCTAACATTAGCAGGAGCTGTATTCTTGGCTATAATTGCGATGATACCAGCATTCACAGTACATTTCTTAAATGTTCAAATGAGCTTAGCTGGAACATCTATACTAATCGTTGTAGGGGTAGCTCTTGAACTTAAGAGACAATTAGAGTCACACCTTGTTATGAGAAGTTATCAAGGATTTTTAAAATAAATTGGAGATGATAGTATGAGACTTATATTATTAGGACCTCCTGGGGCTGGTAAAGGTACTCAAGCTGCAGGAATAGTTGAAAAATACCAAATACCTCATATATCAACAGGAGATATATTCAGAAAAAACATAAAAGAAGGAACAGATCTTGGAAAAAAAGCTAAAGCGTTTATGGACCAAGGGTTATTAGTTCCTGATGAATTAACTGTAGGATTAGTTACAGATAGATTATCTCAAGATGATTGTAAAAACGGGTTCATGTTAGATGGATTCCCAAGAAATGTAGCTCAAGCTGAACAGTTAGATGCTTTCTTAAAAGATGAAGGAATGGCATTAGACACAGTTATCAATATAGAAGTTGATAAAGAAAAATTAGTAGCGAGAGCAGTTGGTAGAAGAATCTGCAAATCTTGTGGCGCTACTTACCATATAGAATTTAATCCTTCAAAAGAAGAAGGAGTTTGTGATATATGTAAAGGTGAGCTTTATCAAAGAGCTGACGATAATGAAGAAACTGTATCAAAAAGAATACAAGTCTACTTAGATGAAACAAAACCATTAGCTGATTATTATTTTAAAGCAGGTATAATAGCTTATATAAATGGTCAACAATCTATAGATAAAGTATTTAATGATATAGTGTCTGCTTTAGAAAGTAGTAAATAATTAATGATTATTATAAAATCTAAATCAGAAATTGAACTTATGAGAGAAGCGGGGAAAATCGTCGCTGATACTCATGAAATTATTAGAGATGCTATTACTCCGGGAATATCTACTTTAGAGTTAGATAAAATAGCTGAAGAAAATATAAAAAAATATAATGCAGTACCGTCTTTTAAAGGCTATGGAGGATTTCCAGGGAGTATATGTGCTTCTATTAACAACAAGGTTGTACATGGAATTCCTGGTAATGAAATAGTAAAAGAGGGAGACATTATAAGTATAGATATAGGCGCCTATTATAAAGGATACCATGGTGACTCTGCGAAGACTCATGGAGTTGGCCTGATATCTGAAGAAAATAGGAAGCTCATAGAAGTTACGAAAGAAAGCTTTTATGAAGGACTTAAATTCGCGAAAGTTGGATATAGACTTTCGGATATCTCACACACAATACAAGCACACACAGAAAAAAATGGTTTTTCGGTAGTTAGGTCATTAGTTGGGCATGGGGTTGGTAAAGATCTTCATGAATCTCCTAATATTCCAAACTTTGGGAAACCGAACAAAGGTCCTATATTAAAACCAGGAATGGTATTGGCTATAGAACCGATGATTAATCAAGGAAGTCACCGTGTTTACTGTTTAACCGATGGTTGGACAATAGTAACAGGAGATGGAAAAAACTCTGCTCACTATGAGCACACGATAGCAATAACAGAGGACGAACCTCTTATATTAACTAGTTTATAAAACGGATAGTATAATGCTATCACAAAAATTGCATTTACTTCTAAGTATTTAAATGTAAAATGGAGGGCTGATTATATAATGGCCAAAAAAGATGTTATAGAATTTGAAGGTACAGTTATTGAAAACTTACCAAACGCTATGTTTAAAGTTAGACTAGAAAATGGACATGAGGTATTATGTCATTTATCTGGTAAGTTAAGAATGAACTTCATAAGAATTCTTGAAGGTGATAAGGTTAATGTTGAGCTTTCACCTTATGATCTTACAAGAGGAAGAATCACTTGGCGTAAGAAATAGGCTATGTACTAGTCTAAGGAGGGATAATAATGAAGGTAAGACCATCAGTAAAACCAATGTGCGAAAAATGTAAAATCATTAAAAGAAAAGGTAAAGTAATGGTTATATGTGAAAATCCTAAGCACAAACAAAAACAAGGATAAGAAAATATTACTAGCATAAAGTCGTTGAATGTGTTATAATGATTAAATGTGACATTGACTGGATGCGTTGGAAATACAGTACTTGGATGCTTTTTGATGAATATTCAAGTAAAACAATTAAAAGTAAAATAACTAAGTCGTAGGAGGTGCAAGTAATGGCAAGAATCGCTGGGGTAGATTTACCTAGAGAAAAAAGAGCGGAAATAGGCTTAACTTATATATATGGTATAGGTAGAGCAACTGCTAATGAAATATTAGCGAAAGCTGAGATAAATCCAGATGTAAGAATCAAAGATTTATCAGATGATGAAGTTAATACATTAAGAAGAATAATAGACACTGATTTCTTAGTTGAAGGTGACTTAAGAAGAGAAATCGCTTTAAATATAAAAAGATTAAGAGATATAAAATGCTACAGAGGTATAAGACATGCTAAAGGTTTACCACTAAGAGGGCAAAAAACTAAGACTAATGCTAGAACTAGAAAAGGTCCTAGAAAAACTGTATCTCGTAAGAAGAAAAAATAATAAATTAGGATAGGAGGGAAATCGAACAATGGCTAAACAAAAAAAGAAAGTTACTCGTGTAAGAAGAAGAGAACGTAAAAACATAGATCGTGGTCATGCACATATACAATCAACTTTTAACAACACTATAATTACTTTAACTGACGTTCATGGTAATGCTATATCATGGGCATCTTCAGGACAATTAGGATTTAAAGGATCAAGAAAATCAACTCCATTTGCTTCTCAAATGGCTGCAGAAACTGCTGCTAAAGCTGCAATGGAACACGGTTTAAAAAGTGTTGAAGTATTCGTAAAAGGACCAGGTTCAGGAAGAGAAGCTGCTATAAGAGCTTTACAAGCTACTGGACTAGAAGTAACAATGATAAAAGATGTTACTCCAATCCCACACAACGGATGTAGACCACCAAAAAGAAGAAGAGTATAATTAGGAGGTGTAATTATGGCAAGATATACTGGTGCATCATGCAGACAATGCCGTAGAGAAGGAATGAAATTATTCCTTAAAGGTGATAGATGTTATACAGATAAATGTGCTATAGTTAAAAGAAACTATGCTCCAGGACAACATGGACAAGGGAGAAAAAAAGTTTCTAACTATGGTTTACAATTAAGAGAAAAACAAAAAGTTAAGAGAATATACGGAGTTTTAGAGACTCAATTCAGAAACATGTACGAACGTGCTGAGAAAATGTCAGGTAAAACTGGTGAAAATTTATTAAGCTTATTAGAAAGAAGATTAGATAATGTTGTTTACAGAATGGGATTAGCTAACTCTAGAAAAGAAGCTAGACAATTATTAACTCATGCACACTTTACTTTAAACGGTAAAAAAGTTGATATACCTTCAATTACTGTTAAAGTTGGAGATGTTATAGCAGTTAAAGAAACTTCTAAATCATCTGCTAAATTCAAAGGTATAGTAGAAGCAAATACAAAAGTAGCTCCAAGATGGATAGATGCAAACATAGAAAATATGACTGCAACTGTAACTGCTCTTCCAAATAGAGAAGATATAGATCTTGAAATAGCTGAACACTTAATCATAGAGCTTTATTCTAAATAATAAGCATCTTCTAAAGTTTTTCTTTAGAGGTGTTTACCCTCAGTGGATTAATAAATTTGAAGGAGGGTTTTGTCCATGATAGAAATAGAAAAACCAAAAGTAGACATTGTAGAACTTGGTGAAGATTATAGATATGGAAAATTTGTCATTGAACCTTTAGAAAGAGGATACGGAACTACTATAGGGAATGGTCTAAGAAGAATATTATTATCTTCTTTACCTGGTGTAGCAGTGAATTCAATAAGAATAGATGGTGTTCTTCATGAATTCTCAACAGTGCCAGGAGTTAAAGAAGATGTTACTGAAATAATATTAACTTTAAAAGAACTTTCTGCAACTATAGATGGTGAAGGAAGCAGAACTCTTAAAATTCAGGCTCAAGGACCTTGTACTGTAACAGGAGCAGACATAATCTGCCCGCCAGATGTAGAAATATTAAATAAAGACTTATTAATCGCTACTTTAGATGATAATGCTAAGTTTAATATGGAAATAAACATCGACAAAGGTAGAGGATATGTTCCAGCCGAGGAAAACAAAACTGAAAATATGCCTATAGGTGTTTTACCTGTAGACTCAATATACACTCCCGTACAAAAAGTTAGCTACCATGTAGAAAACACAAGAGTTGGTCAAAAATCAGATTATGATAAATTAACACTTGAAGTATGGACTAATGGAAGCATTAATCCTCAAGAGGGTATATCTCTTGCAGCTAAAGTATTAGTTGAGCATTTAAATCTATTCATTGACTTAACTGAGCATGTAAGCAACGTTGAAATAATGGTAGAAAAAGAAGAAGATCAAAAAGAAAAAGTTCTTGAAATGACTATTGAAGAACTTGATTTATCAGTAAGATCTTACAACTGTTTAAAGAGAGCGGGAATTAATACAGTTGAAGAATTAGCTAATAAATCAGAAGATGATATGATGAAGGTTAGAAACCTTGGTAAAAAATCACTTGAAGAAGTTATTCAAAAACTTGAAGAATTAGGATTAGGACTTAAACCTAGCGAAGAATAAGCGAGCAAAGGAGGGATTGGCGTGGCTAATTACCGTAAATTAGGACGTGTGACATCACACAGAAACCTTATGTTAAGAAACTTAGTAACTGACTTACTAAGATGTGGTAGAATAGAAACTACAGTAACAAGAGCAAAAGAAACTCGTAGAATGGCTGAAAAGATGATAACTCTTGCTAAAAGAGGAGATCTTCATGCTAGAAGACAAGTTTTAGCTTACGTTATGGATGAAACAGTAGTTAACAACTTATTCACTGATATAGCTCCAAAATATGCTGAGAGAAATGGTGGATATACTAGAATAATAAAAAAAGGGCCAAGAAGAGGCGATGCAGCTGAAATGGCATTTATTGAATTAGTTTAGTAAATAGTTAAAATATATGAAAAAAGATTAAGTTTGATGGGCTTAATCTTTTTTTTATGCAAATAATATTAATTAAAAAAGATTATATAATCAAAGGAATTATTTTTTAATTAGAACTGTGATATAATATTAAGATACAAATTTTAAATTACTACTTTAAAGAAGGAGTAGAATAAATGAACAATATTATAAACGTTAACAATATTTCATATGAATATATAACTGAAGAATCTAGTTTTAAAGCTATAGATAATTTAAGTTTGAATGTTAAGCAAGGTGAGTTCGTGGCAATCATTGGACATAATGGTTCGGGAAAATCAACTTTATCTAAAAACTTAAATGCTATTTTGATGCCAACAAAAGGTAATATCTTAATAGATGGAAATGATACAAAAGATGAAGAAAAACTATGGGACATAAGACAGACTGCAGGTATGGTATTCCAAAATCCAGATAACCAAATAGTTGCAACTATTGTAGAAGAAGATGTAGCTTTTGGTCCGGAAAACTTAGGTATAGAACCTCCGATAATTAGAGAAAGAGTAAGAGAAGCTCTTGAAAGTGTAGGTATTACGGAATTAAAAGATAGACAGCCACATTTATTATCTGGGGGACAAAAACAGAGAGTTGCCATAGCAGGTATAATTGCTATGAGACCTAAATGCATAATTTTTGATGAAGCTACAGCAATGCTTGATCCATCAGGTAGAAAAGAAGTTATGAATGTAATAAAAAAACTTAATAAAGAGGAGAATATTACAGTATTGCATATAACTCACTACATGGAAGAGGCTGTAGATGCCGATAGAGTTATAGTTATGGATAAAGGGCGAAAAGTATTAGAAGGAACACCAAAGGAAGTGTTTAGAAACATAGAAAAACTTAAGAAAATAGGTTTAGATGTTCCTTATATGACAGAACTAGCCACTTTTTTAAAAGAAGAGGGAATAGATATTAACGATGATGTATTAACAGTAGATGAGATGGTGGTGGAATTATGTCAATTATTGTAAAAAACTTAACTTATATATATGATGAGGGTATGCCTTTTGCTAGTAAAGCAATAGATAATATATCGTTTGAAATAAAAGATAGAGATTTTGTAGGTTTAATTGGTCATACAGGGTCAGGAAAATCTACACTTATACAGCACTTAAATGGTCTTATTAAACCATCATCAGGAGAAATTTTCATAAATGATTTTAATATAACTGGTGAAAATCAAAATCTAACTGAAATTAGAAAAAGAGTAGGTATAGTATTTCAATATCCTGAGTATCAACTTTTTGAAGAAACAGTTGAAAAAGATATAGCTTTTGGACCTTCTAATTTGAATTTAAGCCAAGAAGAAATATCTATCAGGGTAAAAGAGTCTATGAGGGCTGTAGGACTTGATTATAATGAATATAAAGATAAATCACCTTTTGATTTGTCTGGTGGTCAAAAACGTAGAGTGGCAATTGCTGGAGTTATAGCCATGAATCCAGAACTATTAATACTAGATGAACCTACTGCTGGACTAGATCCAGGAGGAAGAGATGAAATCTTTGCTTTAATAAAAAGGTTGCATGAAGAAAGTGATATGACTATAATACTATCTTCTCATAGTATGGATGATATGGCTAAGATAGCGAAGACTATAATAGTTATGAATCATGGTAAAATTGAATTTATGGGAACGCCTAGACAAATTTTTAATAATCATGCATCAAGACTTAAAGAGATAGGATTAGATGTGCCTCAAGTTTTAGAATTGGCTATAAAATTAAAGGATAAAGGTTTTGATATAAAAACTGATGTCTTAACAATAGAGGAAATAAAAGAAGAAATACTAAACTTTATGAAAGGAAGAAAGAAATGTTAAAAGATATAACAATAGGTCAATATTATCCTGCAAATTCTTGTATTCATAAGTTAGATTCAACAACAAAGCTTGTTGCAACAATAGTATTCATGGTATCTTTATTTGTAGTAAATAAATTCTGGCCATATTTATTAGTGACTGCAGCGTTAGTTGCAGTAATAAAAATGTCTCAAATACCTCTTAAATACATTATAAAAGGTATAAAACCACTTAGATGGATAATTCTATTTACATTTGTTATAAATATATTCTTTTTACCTGGTGAGGTAATTTGGAAGTTTGGTTTCTTAACTCTAACTAAAGAGGGAATAAGACAGGCTATTTTTATGTCTATAAGATTAGTATTTTTAGTTGTTGGAACATCACTACTTACTTTAACAACTTCTCCTATACAACTTACAGATGGTATAGAAAGAATGTTAAATCCCTTAAAGAAAATAGGAATGCCTGTCCATGAGCTAGCTATGATGATGACAATAGCTCTCAGATTTATACCTACATTATTAGATGAAACTGACAAAATTATGAAGGCACAAATGTCTAGAGGTGCAGATTTTGAAAGTAGCAATATAATAAATAGAGCTAAAAACTTAGTACCATTATTAGTACCATTATTTGTTAGCGCTTTTAGAAGAGCTGATGAATTAGCAATGGCAATGGAGGCTAGGTGTTATAGAGGTGGATATAACAGAACTAAGATGAAAGAAGCTAAAATTACAAAAGCTGATTATATAGCGTATGTTTTACAAGTTGTATTTTTGGCAATCATAATAGTAACTAAATTCATATAAATGAGGAAGTAAATGAGAAATTTAAAACTTACTATACAATATGATGGCACAAAATATTGTGGTTGGCAAAAACAGCCTAACTCTTCTGGTATACAGGGTACAATAGAATATGCCATATATGAAATAACAAAAGAAAAAGTAAATATAATAGGATCTGGAAGAACAGATGCAGGTGTTCATGCTTTAGGCCAAGTTGCTAACCTTAAGACAAACTCAAATATACCCGCATCTAGAATTCCTGATGCCTTAAATGCAAAGTTGCCAAAGGATATATCTATAATTGACTGCCAAGAAGTATCTGATGATTTTCATTCTAGATACAGTGCAACAGGGAAAATATATAGATATTTAATATATAATAAGCCTTATAGAAGCCCATTATACAAGGATATATCATATCATGTTAGATATGACCTTGATATAGAAAAAATGCGCGTAGAAGCTCAATCACTACTTGGAACACATGAATTTAAAGGATTTATGAGTTCTGGATCATCAGTAAAAGATACAGTTAGAACTATTCACAATATTTCAATTGAGGAGAGTGGAGACTTAATTGTTCTAGAAGTGGAAGGAAATGGATTCTTATACAATATGGTTAGAATCATAGTAGGAACATTGGTGGATATAGGCAGAGGAAGAATAGATAAACCGCTGGAAGAAATAATTGCTTCGCAAGATAGGGGAGAAGCAGGTCATACCGCGCCTGCACACGGATTATTTCTTAAAAAAGTTCATTATTAAACTTGACACACCAGGGTCATTGTATTAAAATGAATAAGAGTGTGCTAGTAAGTCCACATTGCCCCGGACTTTATATATACGGTAGATAAAAAATTTAAAAAATTAAGGAGGGACAACCATGAAAAGTTATATAGCTAAACCAGCTGACGTACAAAGAAACTGGTACGTAGTTGATGCTGAAGGAAAAACATTAGGTCGTCTTGCTACAGAAATAGCAACTATATTAAGAGGAAAACATAAACCAACATTTACACCACACGTAGACGGTGGAGATTTTGTTGTTGTTGTAAACGCTGCAAAAGTAGTTTTAACAGGAAAGAAATTAGATCAAAAATTATATAGATACCACACTGGTTATGTAGGTGGATTAAAAGAAATAACTTACAGAGAAATGATGGAAAAGAAACCAGAAGAAGTAGTAGCACATGCTGTTAGCGGAATGTTACCAAAAAATAAATTAAGAAGCAGAATGATGACTAGATTAAGAGTATTCGCAGGTGCTGAACATACACATGCAGCTCAAAACCCAGTTGAATTAAACGTATAGGATTAATAGGTGAAAGGAGGAGTTATCATGGAAAAAGTTCAATTCTACGGAACAGGAAGAAGAAAAAGCTCTGTAGCTAGAGTTAGATTAGTTGCAGGTGAAGGAAATATAGTAGTTAATGGAAGAGATGTTAATGAATATTTTAACTACGAAACATTAATAAGAGATGTTAAACAACCATTAGTTTTAACTAATAATGAAAATAAATACGATGTAATAGTAAAGGTTGAAGGTGGAGGATTCACTGGACAAGCTGGAGCTATAAGACACGGTATATCAAGAGCTTTATTAAAAGCTGATGCTGAGTTAAGAGGAGACCTAAAGAAAGAAGGATTCTTAACAAGAGATGCAAGAATGAAAGAAAGAAAGAAATATGGTTTAAAAGCTGCAAGAAGAGCGCCTCAGTTCTCAAAAAGATAGTTTTTATTCAATATTGGAAATTTTTCAAATTGTATATACAAGATGTATTTCAACAAAGTTGTTGGAATACATCTTTTTTTATTATAAACTTTAACTAACAATTTCTCATAAAATAAAGAAACATTTATTAAAAAGTAAAAAATTCATTTAAATATATGTTTAATCAATACACAATATAAAATTACAATGGGGGATTGTAAAATTTAAGTTTATAAAAAAATGGCTAACAACTAATAGTTGTTAGCCTAACTTAATATTGGGTTTTGGGATTATTTATTTGAGATTAATTACTCACTTATTTATAGTTTTCTGCTCTAACTTGGAAGTATGACTGTGGATGATTACAAACAGGACATAACTCAGGTGCAATGCTACCTTTATGTATGTGACTACAATTTTGGCAATGCCAGTAAACTTCACCGTCTTTTTTTAATATAGTTCCATTTTCCAGGTTTTCAAGCAGTTTACGGTATCTTTCTTCGTGTTCTTTTTCAATGTCTCCAACAGATTCAAATAAATATGCTATTTTATCGAATCCTTCTTCTTTAGCTTCTTTCGCAAAAGTAGCGTACATATCAGTCCATTCGTAGTTTTCTCCGGAAGCAGCATCTTTTAAGTTTTCTGGAGTTGATGGAATTCCATCATGTAAAAGCTTGAACCAGATTTTAGCATGTTCTTTTTCATTATTTTCAGTTTCTTCGAAGATATCAGCTATTTGATTATATCCTTTCTTCTTTGATTTAGTAAATTCAATCTATATAAATCAGTATTTGTTTTTGTTTACATTATATTTATACCATAAAATGGAAATATAAAACATAAAAATGTATTTTTTCTAAAATTTCATTTCTAAGTAAAATAAAAATATAATTGACAGATTAAGCATATTAAATTATCATTATCTTAATTGAATAAAATCTTCAGGGCAGGGTGAAATTCCCTACCGGTGGTTATAGCCCACGAGCCATTATGGCATGATTCGGTGTGATTCCGAAGCCGACAGTAAAGTCTGGATGAAAGAAGATGAAATAATTAATCTGATTTAATTTTTATTAATTGGAATTGTATGCTCTGGAATGAATTTATCATTTCAGAGTTTTTTGATTTAAAGTAAAACTATACAATTAGATTAATTGATTTATATAAATTCTGCCTTGAACATATTGTTCAAGGCTTTTTTATTTTTAAGAATGCTATTGGAGGTGAAGTATGATTGATAAAAAATATATGCAAATGGCTTTAGAACTTGCTAAAAAAGGTTGTGGCTTTGTAAATCCCAATCCTATGGTTGGTGCTGTTATTGTAAAGGATAATGAAATAATAGGAGAGGGATATCACCAAGCTTATGGAATGTTTCATGGGGAACGAAATGCAATTAAAAATTGTAAAAAATCACCTAAAGGAGCAACTATATATGTGACATTAGAACCTTGTTGTCATTATGGAAAAACACCACCGTGTACACAGGCTATTATAGAAGCTGGTATAAGTAAAGTTGTTATAGGGTCATTAGATTCCAATCCATTGGTAAGAGGAAAAGGAATAAAGGACCTTCGTAATAATGCAGTTGAAGTTGTAGATGGAATTTTAAAAGAAGAATGTGATGCTCTAAATGAAGTTTTTTTTCATTATATAAATACAAAAACACCTTATGTTGTAATGAAGTATGCAATGACAATGGATGGTAAAATTGCAACTTATACTAAACAGTCTAAATGGATAACAGGAGAAGCTTCGAGAAAAAAAGTACATGAAGATAGACATAAATATAGTGGAATAATGGTGGGAGTAGGAACTGTATTATTAGATGATCCCATGCTTAACTGTAGATTAGAGAATAGAAAAAATCCTACAAGAATAATATGTGATACTAATCTAAGAATGCCTATTGAGAGCAAATTAGTAAGTACAGCTCATGAGATACCAACAATAATAGCAACAAGTGAAAGTGATATGGATAAACAAAAATATACAAAGATAAAGGATGTAGGGTTATAGTTGTACCTAAAAAAGATGATCATATTGATTTAAGAGAATTAATGATTATATTAGGAGAAGAACAAATAGATAGCATTCTTTTAGAAGGTGGGGGAGCTTTAAACTGGTCAGCATTAAAAAGTGGAATAGTTAATAAAGTTCATACTTATATTGCACCTAAAATATTTGGAGGCATAAATGCCAAATCTCCAGTATCAGGCATAGGAGTAGATAATCCTGAGAATTCATTTTATTTAAAAAATACAAAAGTAATAAAATTAGATGAAGATATATTGATAGAAAGTGAGGTGGTACATGAATGTTCACCGGAATAATAGAAGAAATAGGAATAATAAAAAATGTAAAAAAAAATAATAAATCTTCAATTATTACTATACAAGGTAAAAAAATATTTGAAGATATTAATATAGGGGATAGTATTTCTGTAAATGGTGTGTGCCTTACTGTAACTACATTTAGCAACGAAATTTTCACAGCAGATGTAATGAATGAAACTCTGAGTAGATCTTCATTGAGTAGTTTGCAAAATGGAAGTTATGTAAATTTAGAAAGAGCAATATCTGCGAGTGGTAGGTTTGGTGGTCACATTGTATCAGGTCACATCGATGGAACTGGAAAAATAATAAAAATTAAAAGAGATGATAATGCAATTTGGTACACAGTGACAGTGGAAGACAACTTAATAAAATATATAGTAGAAAAAGGATCTATTGCTATAGATGGAATAAGTTTAACTGTTGCAAATGTAAATGAAAATAGTTTTAGTGTATCGATTATTCCTCACACATCACAGGAAACTATACTTTCCCACAGGTTAGTTGGGGATATTGTGAATATCGAGAATGATATTATAGGGAAGTATGTGGAAAAGTTAATAACTTTTGAAAAAAATAAAAAAGATGAAAGTAATATAACAATGGATTTCTTAATAAATAATGGTTTTTAGGAGGAGCAAGAATGTTTGAGTTTAATAAAGTAGAAGAAGCTTTACAAGATCTTCGAGAAGGAAAAATAATAATTGTTACTGATGATGAAGATAGAGAAAATGAAGGTGATTTTATATGTGCGGCTGAATTTGCGACAACAGAAAATGTGAATTTTATGGCTACTCATGCCAAAGGCCTTATATGTATGCCTATGAGTAAAGAAATTTGTGATAAATTACAACTTACTCAAATGGTATCAAATAATACAGACAATCATAGTACTGCATTTACAGTTTCCATAGATCATGTGGGTACAGTTACTGGAATATCTGCTCTAGAAAGAAGCATAACAGCTATGAAATGTGTGGATGAAAATTCTAAGCCGGAAGATTTTCGTAGACCAGGTCATATGTTTCCGCTTTTGGCTAAAGAAAATGGTGTGTTGGAGCGCAACGGGCATACAGAAGCTACTGTTGATTTAATGAAATTAGCAGGACTTAAAGAATGTGGGTTATGTTGCGAAATTATGAGAGATGATGGAACTATGATGCGCACAACAGAATTAATAGAGTTATCTAAAAGATGGGACATAAAATTTATAACCATAAAAGATTTACAAGATTATAGAAAAAAGCATGACAAACTTGTAGAATGTGTAGCCAATACAAAAATGCCAACAGCTTATGGAAATTTTAGAGCATATGGATATATAAATAATTTAAATGGAGAACATCACGTAGCTTTAGTAAAGGGAGATATAAGTGATGGGAAAAATATATTGTGTCGTGTACACTCAGAGTGCTTAACGGGAGATGCTTTTGGTTCACAAAGATGTGATTGTGGAGAACAATTTGCTGTTGCCATGAGACAAATAGAGAAGGAAGGAAGAGGAATACTTCTTTATATGAGACAAGAAGGACGTGGTATAGGCCTTATAAATAAACTTCGTGCTTATGAATTACAAGATCAAGGCATGGATACTTTAGAAGCTAATTTGGCTCTTGGATTTGAAGGGGATATGAGAGAATACTTTATAGGAGCTCAAATATTAAGAGACCTAGGAGCGAAAACTTTAAGACTACTTACAAATAATCCTGAAAAAATATATGGCCTATCAGGATTTGGCATAGAAATTGTAGAAAGAGTACCAATACAAATGAATCCAACTACAAATGATGTATTTTATTTAAAAACAAAGCAAGAAAAAATGGGTCATATTTTAAATTATTAAAATTTATTTTGATCATATCACCAAGGAGATGCCTTAGCTGTAGCTTAAGTAAAAATAAAATTTGAATTATAAAAGGAGATAAAAAGTATGAGAATATATGAAGGAAAGTTAGTATCAAAAGATGTAAAAATAGGTATAATAGCAGCTCGTTTTAATGAGTTTATAACATCTAAGTTATTAGGTGGAGCGGTAGATGCTCTAAAACGACATGATGTAGATGAAGAGAATATAGAAGTTGCATGGGTGCCAGGAGCATTTGAAATACCTTTAATAGCATCGAAAATGGCAAAAAGTAAAAAATATGATGCAATAATATGCTTAGGAGCAGTAATTCGCGGAAATACAACTCACTATGATTATGTATGTAGTGAAGTATCAAAAGGAATTGCTCATGTATCATTAAACAGCGATATACCAGTAATGTTTGGAGTTATAACTACAGAAAATATAGAGCAAGCAATAGAGCGTGCAGGAACTAAAGTGGGAAATAAAGGATTTGATTGTGCAGTAGGCGCCATAGAAATGATTAATTTGATAAGAGAAATAGAAGCGTAGAGATATTAACTGATTAGAAACTCATAGCATTTTGCTGTGAGTTTTTTTGTAAGAATTCCTTAAGAAATAGAGTGACTATTATGTAAGAAATGTATTCTATTATATTAGTATAGTAAAAAATATAGGAGGTGAAGATTAATATGCTTAATCAATACATATGGGAAAGTGAATTGATAGAAAATAAAAGCCTAATTGTAGGAGCAATAATATATTTAACAATTTTAGGAATCCTGTATTTAACTAATAAAAGAAGAAAATTTAAAGCAAAACAAATTATTCATGAAGTGTTGTTAAGCATATATACAATAGCATTATTAAAGGTGGAAGGTATGCGGGAATTGATTGCCTTTTAATAAACTCATTATGTACACTTGTGGATTTTATAATTTATACATATGAATCTAAATATATATTAAAAAAACCGAAAGTTATAAAAGAATGTGATTCTAGTGTATAATACAAGTGATAATGAATTGTATAAAGGAGATGATACAAATGTACAATATATTAGTAGTTGATGATGATAAAGAAATAGTTGAATCAATAGAGATATTTTTACGAAATGAAGGTTACAACGTATATAAAGCATATAACGGAGTAGAAGCTTTAGATGTATTAGTGAACAAAGATGTGCATCTAATACTTATGGATATAATGATGCCAAAACTAGATGGAATAAAAGCAACAATAAAAATAAGAGAAGAAAAAAATATACCGATAATATTAGTTTCAGCAAAGAGTGAAGATACAGACAAAATAATGGGACTTAATATAGGAGCAGATGACTATATAACAAAGCCGTTTAATTTGTTAGAACTTATAGCTAGAGTGAAATCCAACTTAAGAAGATATGTGGCATTAGGAACTTATAATAATGAACTCATAAATAATAAAGAAGTATTAAGTAGTGGTGGTTTAGAGTTAAATACATCTACAAAAGAAGTAAAAGTAGATGGACAAATAGTAAAGGTAACTCCTATAGAGTTTAAAATATTAAACTTACTTCTTGCCAATAGAGGAAGGGTGTTTTCTATAGATGAAATATATGAAAAAGTATGGAATGAAGAAAGTTTTAATGTGGAAAATACGGTAGCAGTTCATATTAGAAGAATAAGAGAAAAAATTGAGATAAATCCAAAAGAACCAAGATATTTAAAAGTAGTATGGGGAGTGGGATACAAAATTGAAAAACTATAATAGGAAAGTATTTAGAGAAAGAAGCTTAATTTTTAATTTTATATTTGTATTACTAATGTTTGCCATAACTCAGATAATAGGAATTATAATATGTTTCAATTATGGTGGCATGAATATATTTATAGATACAGTAGTTATATTTATTTTAAATTACATGTTATATAAAGCATTAAGATTTTAAACAAAAAGGAGACTATATGAAAGGAAATAAAGGATTTAAGTTTATTAACTTAGTAATTATATTTATATGTATGTCAGCATTTTTAGCAATGATACCTACAACAATTAATTTATTTGTTAAAGGTGCAGGCGTATTCACAAGCTATATGCATAAAGGACAATTTGCTATAGAAGATGAGTTTTATAAGAGTAGGGCTTTTGATAATAACTTAATGAGCTATTTAACATCCATTGCAAGTGGAAGCGTAGAAAAAGAAGATAAAAATTCATCTGATGAAGATGCAAATGATACAAAAGAACGAAGGATATATTCAAGGGAAGAATTGAAACAAATATCAAATCTTAATTATTTTATTATAAATAAAGATACAGATGAGATTTATACAAATACAGATAGTAAGACATCTAAAGAATTTAAAAATAAATACAAAGGAGAATGTGATGTAATAATATCATCAAAAGGTCATAATGTTGGCTATTCTAAAACATTCAACAATAATGAATATAAAGACTCAAATGTAAATGATGAATTAGGACCTGTTATGCAATTAAAAAATGGTGAAATATATATGTCCATCCCTGAAAACTTTGAACGCGATTCTGGTGTATATGACAGAATATATGAAACAAAAAGTAATTTCAATAGAGATGTAGTATTTGTTCAAATAATATCAGCAACTTTAGCTTTTTCACTTGTATTAGGAATAATATGCATATTTTTATATAAAAAAAGTAAAGCTGAACTATTTGATAAAGATAGTTTTTGGTTGAAACTTAGTAAATTTATACCTTTAGAATTATATATAGTAGGGTTAATATGTGCAGTAGTATTTGTAATGCAAAGTATTGATTATTATTATGACTTGGTTAGTAGCTTTACATTTAGTTTTTTAGGTATAGGTTTTATTTGTACTGTGCTTTATATATTTAACAAGCAAGTAAATAGCTATGATAACAAGTTAGATTTCTTCAAGACAACTTTTGTTTATAGAGTATTTAACTTTTCTAAAAAATTATTAGTAAATACATCAAAACTTGCAAGAAATATGCCTTTATCAAAGAGAATAGTAGGATTAACTATAGTATGCATAATAGCTAATTTATTTTTAATGATAATTGCAATGGATAGCTATAATTTTTTTGTCGTAATTGTATCATCCATTTTAACAATAGGTGGACTATCTTATTATATGTTAAAAAAACTGTGGTACCTGTCTTATATAATGGATGGTACTCAGAGAATAAAAAATGGAGATATTCATCATAAGCTAAAATTAATAGGTGAAGATAATTTTACAACTTTAGCAGATAATATAAATAATATAAGAGATGGTCTAGACAAAGCGATAGATAACCAACTAAAAAGTGAAAGAATGAAATCCGAGCTTATTACAAATGTATCCCATGATTTAAAAACTCCGCTAACTTCAATAATAAACTATGTAGAATTAATAAAAAAAGAAGAAAGTATTAGTCCGGAGTATTTAAAAGACTACGTAAATGTATTAGATTCAAAATCAAAAAGACTAAAGATATTAATAGAAGATTTATTTGAAGCTAGTAAAGCTAGTAGTGGAAATATAGAATTAAATATGGAAAAAATAGATCTTACTCAATTATTAAGACAATCTATTGGAGAGATGGAAGAAAAATTATCAGAAGCTAACTTAGACTTAAAGATAAATATACCAGAAGCTAAAACTTATGTAAAAGCAGATGGACGAAGATTATATAGAGTTCTTGAAAACTTATTAATTAATATATCTAAGTATTCTTTACCAAACACAAGAGTATATATAGATATAATTGAAGAAGATGACAAGGTTAAATTGACAATGAAAAATATATCTTCGTATGAATTGAATTTTGACCCGGAAGAAATAATGGAAAGATTTAAAAGGGCTGATGATTCTAGAAATACAGAAGGTAGTGGGCTAGGTCTTGCTATAGCCAGGGATCTAGTTAACTTACAAGGAGGAACTTTCTCTATAGATATAGATGGAGATTTGTTTAAGTCTATAGTTGAGTTCGATATAATGAGATAATTTTAGTTTAAATATATAGGAGACATACTTTCATAGTATGTCCCTTTTTAATTGAAATAAAGTAATAAATCAAGACAAATCTCAATATAAATATATGGGGTGATAATGTGAGCAAATTAAGTAAAAAAATAATATTTGGAATAATATCATTGGCATTGATAATAGTATCAATAATAGAAATAAAAACTGCTTCAGAAGATGTAATTAAACTAATGCCAATAACCAGTAAAACAATAATTGTAGATGCAGGGCATGGCGGAATAGACCCAGGTGCAATGACAGATGATCAATCAATAAAAGAAAAAGACGTTAATCTAAAAATAGCTAAGAAAGTTAAAGAATTAATAGAAGCTAGTGGTGCGGTAGTAATATTGACAAGAAATGATGATACAAGCTTATATACTGAAGAAGCAGGAAAAACTATTAGACAAAAATATAATGAAAACCTGAGAAATAGAAAAAAAATAATTGATGAATCTTCAGCAGATATGTTTGTATCTATACATCTTAATAAATTTCAACAATCGAAGTATTACGGTGCACAAACGTTTTACTCATCAGGAAAAGAAGATGATAAAAAACTAGCAACTTATATTCAAAGCGAACTAAAAAGGGTAGTAGATAAGACTAATAATAGAGAAATAAAGCCTAGAAACGATATTTACCTAATAAAAGACAACCAGATACCTTCTACATTAATAGAATGTGGGTTTCTTTCTAATGACAAAGAGGCGAAGTTATTAAATGATGAAGAATATCAAGATCAGATAGCATGGGCTATTTATGTTGGCATACAAAAATATTTTAGTGAAAATAATTAAAATTAAACTACATACTCATATAAAAAGTTATAAAATCTGTTTGATTTTATAACTTTTTATATTTAATATTATATAAAAATATAAAAAGTGAAATTGTTAAAAAATTGGCGTATTACTATGTTAAGAGTATATAATATGTTTATAAAATTAAAATATATAAAAAAACTTTTGTAAAAAGTGTTGACGTATTTTATTTAAAATGGTAAAGTAATACTTGTCCTTGAGACAGGGACAAAACGTCAACGAAAAACTTCTTATAAAAAGTAGTTGACAAATAAAAACAGCTTTGGTAAGATAAAGAAGCTGAAACAAGCAAAGAACTTTGAAAATTAAA
>Ga0129308_1001165_pt1 | contig 29735 bp, 27 predicted proteins | sample L827metagenome_FD_94440 | JGI IMG/M metagenome (GOLD analysis project Ga0129308, IMG submission 94440) | Ring-tailed lemur group fecal microbial communities from Wisconsin, USA - L827 metagenome | ecosystem: Host-associated > Mammals > Digestive system > Large intestine > Fecal | place: USA...
CCAAATAATTGTTATTATTTGCACCAACTAAAAAATTACCACCCCCACCCCCCCAAAAAAAAATTCCCCACCCGCCAGCACCCACCCGGCAAATGAGGAATCAACCCAATCCAATCAATCTATTCAATTATCTGGCTTTCAAACAAAAAGTTGCGAGCATTATACTTTTCCAGCACCTGCCGGCGGCGGTCGATGGAGACTTCTGTGTAGATCTGTGTGGTAACAATGCTGGCATGGCCCAGCAGCTCCTGTACATCCCGGATGGAAGCCCCGTTATTTAGCAGCTGTGTTGCAAAGCTGTGCCTCAGGTAATGGGGAGTGGAGGCGGGATTGATGGAGGACAGGTCCCTGTATTTGCGGAAGAGGTTTTCTATTCCGTATATGGAAAGCCTGTTTCCATACCGGTTCAGGAACATTGCGTGGTCAGTGGGATTTAGCTGGTGCCTGATATCCAGCCAGGTGTGGAGCTTTTTTATGACATCCGGGGAAGATATATAGAGGAGCCGTTCCTTTCGTCCTTTTCCATGAATGAGTAATGTCCGTTCTGCCGGGTCATAGTGGGGCAGGTCCAGTGCACTGATCTCACCAATGCGAAGACCCAGGCAGAAGAGGAGTTCCAGAATTACATTGTTCCGTATATTCAGTATTTTATGAAAATTGGTTTGAGACTGACAGACCTGAGCGTCTGCAAGAAAAAGAAGGGAGCGGATCTCCGCTGTTGACAGAATACGGGGGATTGTTTTGGGAAGTTGGAATTTCCTTGTGGAAAAACGGAAAAAACGTTCTGCTGAAATCCCTTCCTGATTCATATATTGAAAAAATTGCCGGATGGATATGTATTTTCGCTGAATGGAACTGGCTTTTCGCTCCAGTGTGGTCTGTAGATAGTGGAAGTAGGAGAGAATGGTGTTCTGGTCCAAGGTCTCGATCTGCGTATTTTTACACCACAGCATAAAACATTGCAGATCGCTCCGGTATGCCTTCAGGGTCCTGTTTGACAAGTTGCGCTCCACGGACAGGAGTTTTAAAAAGAGATTGGTTTGTTGGGACAATTGTTCTGGTGAGTACTTCATAAAAACCTCCTTGTTAGTATAGGGGCGGCATTATTCGGGAACCGCCCCAATGATAGTGTTCTCTGAATATAACAGAGACTACCCCATATTCTAACTGAAAAAGTGCAGAGCCACTATAATGTAAACAATGCATTGTTATATCTGCAAGGGAATGTGAGGGCATCAATCACATGCGTTGTTTATTCAAATGCGCCTCACACAAGGATGCAGTATACAAGCCCGCCTCAAACAAGCCCGCCGTACAAAAATACGTTTCGCACAAGTATGCAAGTAAGTATACAAGGTATACTTGCATGATATGCACATCATGCATTATATGTCATATTATGTCATGCCGTACCTATATAAATTTCAAACAAAAACAGGAGTTTTCTTGACATGGTTTCAAGAGACAACTATAGTATACAGATAGGGCAGAAGATTAGTGATAGGCCCTGTATCAACAGAGATTAAGAAATGGAGCAGAGTAATTGCATTTATTATCCCCACAGACTTTGGAATACATTTTATCTGACATATTGGAAAAATCAAGATATCTTCCTATGGCGGTCATCGCCGGTATCCTAATAGGGCTTTGCAGCATGAAATTTTTAGGCTGTAATAAAAGATGCCTGAAATGTACGTTACTTATTATATATTTTATTATGCTGTCCATCCTCACCATATTTGAGCGGGAGCCTGGATCACGTACTAAAATGTGCCTCACCTTATTTGGGACCATTGGCGGCCCCAGAGACAATTCCTATGTGATTGAAAATGTTCTGTTATTTATTCCCTTTGGGATCCTGGCTCCGTGGACCTGGAGATTGATGAGGAATCCGGTTATCTGTACCATGTTTGGATTTGTCTTGAGCAGTACGGTTGAAGTGATCCAGCTGATTACGGAGCGCGGCTATTTTCAGGTGGATGATATTCTGACTAACACCATAGGAACGTTTCTCGGTTCAATCATATTCTGGGGTGGAATATATATTTTCTTGGGAATCAGAAGTCTTTTTCATCAACAAAATAACGGAAAAGATGGATGTTAAAAAGGCGTACCGGCAAAAAGGTGCAAAGAGGGACGCTTAAAAGTCCGTTTTGCTGATACGGTATTGGAAGGTCTTATGCCGGATACCGGGTGCTGGTCCATAGCAGAAGTGTTTCTTACAAAAGGGCACAACAAAAGGGAGGGGTATATTTACCTCTCCCTAAAACAATTAGTATATATCTGATCATAACGGCTTTTAGAATCATGCGTGATGCGGTCTCTTTATATGAAAGCAAGCCACTTATGAAAGCCGGTCAAATCCCCAGCTCTTAGGTTCTATCCCTCATTGCTTTTAATTGAATCCAGGTATAATTTAGCCATTGACTGCACGGAGTTGATCAGATCGATCCCCCCATTTGTAGTACACCAGTTAAAAATAAACCCCCTGGACATCTGTACCAGTGTTTGGGCGGCGTCTTTGCAATCTATATCTTTGGAGAGTTCTCCATTCATTTGCCCGTATAGAAGAGCTTCTTCCACCATATTTATGATTTCCTGGAATTCCTGTATATAATAATTTTCTTTCTCATCAATGTGATTAAAAATTCCCTTATAATATTGAATCAGCAGCCCTACTCCAAGGCTGGTTATATATTTGGCCTGAAGTTTTAGGATCCTTAGCACACGCTCCGGAGCCGTGCCTGTGAGGGGGGAATATTCCAATTCCTCAAATGCATCATTGACATTGTAAATGCGGGCAACCAAAGCTTCCACTGATTTAAAATGGTGGTAAAATCCGCCAATGGAAATACCTGCTTCCTGGCAGATATTTTTAACATTAAAGTTTTCATGTCCCAGTTCATTCAGTACATGCACTGCGGATCTAAGGATTTTTTTTTCCGTATGCAGGGATTGCTTTTGTCTGAGGTTTAACTCTTCTGGTTTTACATTGGGTTCCATGAAGGCCTCCTTGATTGATGTATGCTTGAGTGTGTTTGAACATTCCTTCCATCTGCACGCCCCGCTTCGCGGTATATTTGGTCCCAATTCAGTCAGCGCAGCCTGCTGCGCCTCCTTCACCGGGACCAAATATACCACAAAGTTACGCACATCTGACAGAAAGCAATTTTTAAACACACTCTAGAATTATAGCAAATCCCCCCGCCTTATACAAGCAGTAATGAAGTGAGGAAAAGCGTCATCATTTCCTGGCTCTTTTTCACTAGATCGTAGGTTCCGTTTCTGATGCACCAATCGTACATGATCCCCCTGCTGTAGACTAAGATCATCTGGGTCACATCTTCAGAGGCTGCCGGTACCACCAACTCTCCGGATTCTTTTCCAATATCAATGATCTCACTTATCAGAACAGGCATGATCCTGTTTTTATTTAGAAATACGGAGTTCTCTTCTGAGACCTGCTCCAAATGGCTTCGAAAAAGCTGGATCATAAAGTCAACGCCAAACTCAGTGACGAATTCCATTTTATATTGGAGAAGCTTTAATATTTTATCAATGCAGCTTCCCTCCAACGGATGTTCCTGAATGCATTGCTCTACGTATTTATCATACCGGTATCCCTCCCACACAATAAAATCCAGAGATTTATAATAGTTATAAAAGGTTCCTACCGACACCCCTGCTGCTTTGCAGACATCCTGTATCTTTAATTTTTGAAAACCGTATTTTTCTGCCAGTTCTACGGTGGTGAGATAAATCCTTTTTTTAGTTTCATATGCCTGCGTCTGTCTCTTGGATAAATTTTCCACTTTTTCTCCCGCCTTTTTCCGATATACTAATAATATACAATAATATATCAAAAAAATCAAAAAAAATATAATTATATAACAAATATTATTGACATTATGTCTGCTCAATGCTAGAATGAATTTAACAGAATTAGATTCGCTGAATTGATTCAGCGAATAAGACTCGATAACATTTTAAGGACATATACAAGAAAGGAGAAGGGGTTTGGGGCAGACATTAGTTGAAAAAATCTTTTCTAAGAATCTGGGGAAACAGGTGATGGCAGGCGATGAGGCTCTTTTTGAACCTGACTTGGCCTGCGCCTATGATTATCCTGGCTATATTGATTCTTATGAAAAACAGTTGAAAGAGGAATTAAATATATTTCAGGTGAAGAAACCGGAAAAATTTGTTTTATTTATTGACCATTTCAATCCCGGCGGAACATCAGATTTTCGCAGCGTCCATGTGAAAACCAGAAATTTTGCCAGGGAATTTGGAATCAGACTGTACGAGGACAAAGGAATCGGACACCAGGTCCTGATGGAAGAGGGATATGTTGTGCCTGGAATGTTTGTTGTACATTTTGATGGGCATGTTACAACGCTTGGTGCATTGGGGGCATGTGCAATGGGGATCAGGAGCAGTATGATTGAGGTGTTTGCCACACAGCAGGTATCCATGGTTGTGCCGGCAACCATACGGATCGAGTTCACCGGCAAACTTCAGAAAGGTGTAACGGCAAGGGATGTATTCCATACTATTGTCAGAAGGCTGGGACCCGCAGGATGCAGGTCATTGGCCATTGAATATGGAGGAGAGGGCCTTCACTCCCTGAATATGGACAGCCGCTTTGTTATCTGCAACCAGACCATGTTTATGGGCGGGGTTACAGCCATTATGGAGACAGATGAAATAGTGGATGAATTCCTTAAAGGCAGGCCTCATGAGCATTATACCCATATATATCCTGACAAAGATGCGGTGTATACCAATGTTGTTAAGGTCGATCTGGATCAGGTGGAGCCGGTTTTGGTTGCTCCCCCATCCTCCGCGAATACTGTCAATCTGTCTGATTACGAAGGGCTTAAAGTAGATGTTGGATACATTGGCTCCTGTGCGTCAGGCAGGATATCAGATTTTTCCATGGCTCTTGAGATTCTGGAGGGAAAGCGGATAGCAGAGGGATTCAGGCTGGAAGCAGTACCTGCTTCTGTACAGATCCAAAAGGAGATCGCGGAAAATGGAATGATGGGAAAACTAATTGATGCAGGTGCATGTGTATACTATCCCAGCTGTGATTTCTGCTATGGGCTCATTGGCCAGATGACGCCTGGGGAGGTTGCCCTTTCAACAGGGACATTAAACATTCCAGGCAGAATGGGATGCACGGCTGCGGATATTTATACGGCCAGTCCATATACCATAGCAGCGGCTGCGGTTACGGGAAGGATAACAGACCCAAGAAAGTTTTTATAAGGAGGATATGATGCTGCCATTGATCAAAGGACGAGTGGCATGGATATTTGATGAGCCACATTACGATATTGATAATATTATTGGGGTACAAAATATAAAGCTTAAAGATGTAAGCGACATCCTAAAGGTGTGTATGAAATCATATGAGGAGGATTTTGCAGAGAAAGTACAGGACGGAGACGTATTGGTAGGGGGAGAAAATTTTGGCTATGGCCATCCGCATTACGGCGCATTTAAAGGGCTGAGGGCCATGGGGATAAAAGCAGTATTTGCGGAGAACTTTTCCCCTGGTTTTTATAGAGGAGAGATTGTAAATGGACTCCCCCTCATAGAAGTCCCGGGTATTTTAAAGCACGTGGGCAGATGGGATATGTTGGAGTTGGATTGGAATACGGAAACAGTGATCATTAATGGGGAGGAACATTTAAAATGTAGTCCAATACCACAGAAAACCAAGGACTTAATTGAATCAGGAGGTCAGATTCAATATATAAGGGATAAACGAATGTCTACTTAAAAAGGAGGAAATGTATGAAAAAATTCACGAAGGCGGCAATGTTTTTGACAGCAGTATCTATTGGGCTGGTTGGGTGTGGACAGGCCAAAACAAAAACAGCGGAAATTCCAAGCCAGGAGAGCAGCCAGGGAGAAAAACAAAAGGATGTGGGAACAGGGGAGGACAGCGCGGCAGAGGGGAAATATGACCTGTCGGGAGTTGAGCCGATCACCCTTAGCGTAACTTCCGCATTATCTTTGAATCATGGCTGCTGGGTAGGGTTTTATGTGCCTTTTATGGAAAAGGTGACAGAGGCATCTCAGGGGCTTGTCACTTTTGAGGTCTATTCAGCAGGAGAATTGGTGGAAGGCGGAAAGGAATATGATGCATTGAGAGAGGGTGTGATCGACATCGCAGCGCCTCTGACACCCATCTATGATGCAAGCCGTTTCCCTACCTCGGATGTAGGACAGCTCCCTCTTAAGGTGAGCAATGCGGTTATAGCAACCAGAGCGTATGAGCTGATGCTGGAAAGCCAGGCAGATATAGATAACGGTAAGACATACAGGCAGCGTGAGTTTGAGGATAACGGCATACATTTTATGGTACATAATATTCCTGCAGGGGCAACGATTAATACCACGGGTAAAACGCTGGCCGATATAGGCAGTTCAGCCGGAATCAGCATGAGGACTTCTAGCAGGGCCGGACAGATATTTGTCACAGAAGTAGGGATGACGCCCATATCCATGGCAGCTTATGATCTGTATGACGCCCTCAGCAGAGGCGCTATTGACGGGGCCTTGATCCATGTTGCGGACTGGCCTGCTTACGGATTGCAGGATATATTAAAGTATTCCATTACGGATGCAAGCTACGGCCATTTTGTTGCGGGCTGTGCCATGACCCGGGATCGCTGGGATTCCCTGCCGCCCGTGATCCAGCAGATCATGGAGGATGTGGCAGGAGAATGCAGAATCTCAGGAGCAGAGTATTGGGATGAGCAGACAATTGCAGTGATGGAGGAAGGAAAGGCAAATGGCATTGACTTTGTAAGCTTTAATGATTTAAGCGCCGAGACGCAGGAGCAGTTAAATCAGGCAGCAGTAAAAACCTGGGAAGAGTATATAAAAATGCAGGAAGAGGCAGGAGTTCCGGGAAAGGCGATCGTAAAACTGTGGGCAGATTGTGTGAAGGAAGCAGGAGGAGAACTGTACGATGGAGTTGCAGACCTGTTAAACCAGTAAAGGAGGAGGATGGATGGACGCTGGCACCGTAATATTATTATCATTCATTATATTCTTTGTCATGATGATTTTCGGGTTATATATCCATGCTATCTTAATGGGAGTGGGGATACTGGGGATTGTAATGCTTGGGAAAACTGCATTATTACCAGGTTTTATGGGGTATCAGGCATATCCCACCGTGGCCAGTTATTCCTTGTCTACAATACCCCTGTTTATTTTGACAGCACAATTTATACTACAGGCTGGGGTGGTCCAGGATTTATTTACAATTGTTTATAATGTATCGAAAGGAAAAAAAGGAATGCTGGGGGCCACCACATTGGTGGTCGGGGCTTTTTTAGGCGCTGTGTGCGGTTCTGGTACAGCCACAGCCGGATCATTAGGCCAGGCCGCATATCCCGAGCTGGTGAAGCACGGTTACAGTAATTCCCTTGCCGCATGTGTATCCGCAGCAGCAGGCTCGCTTTCAAGTATCATACCTCCAAGCATTGTGATCATTGTATACGGTGTTACAACGGAAACGCCGATCGGCAAGCTCTTTATCGCAGCCGTGATACCGGGAATTATCGTCACATTGACTTACATCTTATGCACATTCTATTTCCTGAGAAAGGAAGAAAAGGCGGGGGTACAGGAAGAGCATATTTTTAAAAAGAAGGAGATGCCAAAGCAGCAGCTGGTCATAGTCCTGAGTGTGTCTGTTGTGATAGCGCTTACCATATTCGGAGGGATTTATTCCGGCTTCATGACTCCTACGGAAGCAGGGGCGGTGGGTGCATTTGTGTCGTTTGTAGCTGCGGTCCTGCTTAAAAAGGTAAACCTTGGTTTCCTTTACAAAGCAGGTGTTGAGACAGTAAAATTATCCAGCATGGTTATGTTGATCATGATCGGAGCAAAAATTTTTGGCAAGTTCATCTCATTATCCATGATGGCCAGAAAATTTCTTGCGCTCCTGGAGCCGTTGTTTGCATATCCGGATGTGATATTAGCAGTTTTGATACTTGTGTATTTTTTCCTGTTTATGTTTTTGGAGGGAACGGCTGTAATTACAATGACAACACCTATTTTACTTCCCGTCATGAATGCTATGGGAATTGACCCGCTTTGGTTCGGCATACTTGTGTGTGTGACATGCGTGGTGGGAATGCTTACGCCTCCTGTGGGGATGTGTGTGTATACGGTTTGCGGTATTTGCAGGATACCGGTGGAAGGAGCTTTCAAATACGGGATTAAATATGCGGCAATATGTTCATTGGTGGCTGGCGGGCTGATGATCGCATTTCCGCAGATCGTCACTTGGCTGCCAAACATGATGTGATGGGAAGGAGGGATTGGATATGTTGGATAAAGCCTATGGAGTGTTTGAAAAAATCCGAAAAATGGGGATTATGGTCGCTATCATCTCTGTGTTTGTAATGATGCTGTATATCACCACCGATGTGATCATTCGGAATTTTTTTCCTGTCAATATGGTAGGTACATATGAGTTTACTCAGGCATTCCTGATGCCATTGATCGGATTTCCAGCCATGCCCTATGCATATCAGATCGGTCTGCTTCCGAGGATCGTAATGGTGACAGACCGGGCTAAACCGGAGCTAAAGCGGATATTAGCGCTGCTGCTGCCCGTGATACATGGTATCTTGTTTATTGCAATGGGAATATTTTCAACAAGATATGCGGTTCAGTCCGTGGCAGACAAGATAACGGTTTTATGTGGAACAAAGCAGCTTCCGGTGTACCCCCTTTATTTTTTGCCGAGTTATGCATTTTTTATGATCGCATGTGAAGATGTATTTGTTCTGATCAAGAATTATGTGGTTAAGGGAAGAGATAGCATATTGTTTGAAGATTGATCGGGGATCGATGTTAAATGGAAGGAGAATGATAAATGGTTACAGACAGGGGTATGTTAAGAAAATTATTGGAGGAAAAAGATATCCTGGTGACGATTGGGGTGGGAGATGCATTATCAGCAAAGATTGCCAGTGCTGCAGATGGGGTGGATGCCATTCTGTCCAGCGGCTTTACCATAGCAGCCAACGCTCTTGGACTGCCGGACGCGGAACTGTATTCAAGAAGTGACAATGTTTACGCAGTACAGAATATGGTTTATGTATCAGATAAGCCCATCATTGCTGATATTGATACGGGATATGGAAATGCTGTCACAGTGATAAAAACAGTTCATGAGTTTGAGCGGGCAGGAGCACAGGGGGTTATCATTGAAGATCAGATAAGCCCTAAAAGGTGCCCCATATGTGTGGGAGATGTTAATACAACCATATCAGCCGAAGAAGCAGCAGGAAAGATACGGGCAGCAGCGGAGAACAGACTGTATCCTGAAACTGTTATCATAGCCAGGACGGATGCATCGGATATGGACGAGATCCTGCGCAGGTGCAGGATGTATATTGAGGCAGGGGCTGATCTGGTACAGCCCACATCCAAACCATTTAAGGGAAGCAAGGAGATGTATAAAGAATTTGTGAAGAGGGTGGATTTTCCTGTTTCCATGATCGTGTGCGGATGGCTGGATGGACTTACAAAGGAGGACATACTTGATATAAAGCCAAAGATTGCCCAGTTCGCATTAGTACCCATCAACTTTATGTATCCTGCAATTAAAGAGGCAGTAAAATATGTTGGGGAAAATATGACCCAGGTTGGCCTCACGCTTCAAAAGGCAGATCACTCTGAACTGGTCAGTTTTCTGGGGATGCCTGACATCACAGATAAGGAAAAGAAGTACCTGAAACATTAAAACCAAATATACGGTGTCATCTAAAATATATGGCCGGAACGCTCTTTGTAAAGCGTTTCGGCCATGTACATTTTAATGATTGACATATTCCGGATTGCTGTTATAATACTATAGTTAGGAACCGAACTAAAATCCGCACAGAACAGACTGATCTCAGACCGGTATTGTTACACAGGGAGTATTTATATGTACACTGGTAAACTTATCAATAAAATATCCATACGCTTAAGGCGCAGGTCAGGAAAGACAGGAAAACTATTGGGCATAACGGAAGCACAAGGCCGTATTCTGGAATTCATTTTAGTGGAGAGCAGGGAGCGGCATTTGTTTCAAAAGGATATTGAAAAGGAATTTGATCTGCGTCCGTCCACGGCTACAGGATTGTTAAAAACTTTGGAAGAGCAGAGGATGATCCATAGAGTCAGCTGCGAGGATGACGGGCGGTATAAGGTGATTCAGTTCACTGAGGCAGCCGAACACATACGATGGGCATTGCAGCAGCAGATCCAAAACACAGAAAAGCAGCTTACAAAAGACATATCCCAGGAGGAGCTGAGTGTATTCGTGAAAGTTGCAGAAAAAATGCTGGAAAATCTTGATGAACCGTAAAGCGAACCATTTCTTGATTCCATTTGACAAACACATAACACGCATTAATTTAAAATATTAGGAGAACCAAAATGCCAACCCCAACCAAGCCAATCCCAACCAGCTCCACTCCAACCAAGTCAACCCCAACCAACCTATCCGATGATTTCACTCAGGGAAACATAGTCGCAAAACTGATCAGATTCATGGTCCCCATCCTGGGCGCTTTGATCCTCCAGGCCATGTACGGGGCAGTAGACCTTCTGGTGGTAGGCCAGTTCGGCACGGATGCAGGCATATCGGCCGTGGCAACGGGCAGCAATATCATTAACCTGGTGACCTTTGTCATAACCTCCCTGACAATGGGGGTAACGGTCCTGATCAGCCGGTATATGGGCGAAAAGAGGGCAAGCCGTATTGGCGGTGTGATCGGAGGATGCATCTGCTTTTTTGCCATTTTTACCGCAGTCATTATGGTCCTGCTGCTGGCAGGCGCCCCGGTATTTGCATCCTGGCTCAACGCGCCTGCCGCAGCCTATGAAATGACCATTGAGTATGTAAGAATCTGCGGCGCGGGAATTATTTTTGTGGTCGCATATAATGTGATCAGCGGCATATTCAGAGGGCTGGGGAACTCAAAGCTGCCTTTGGTCTTTGTGTCCATTGCCTGTCTGGTGAATATTGTGGGGGATCTGTTTTTTGTGGCGGTTCTTCACATGAATGTGGCAGGCGCCGCGCTCGCTACTATTTTAGCCCAGGCGGTCAGCGTGATCCTGTCCCTGTTTATTATCAGGAGGCAGAACCTTCCTTTTACCGTCACACGGCAAGATCTGCATTTTAACAGTGAGATCCCGGTTTTCCTCAAGCTGGGCATCCCCCTGGCATTGCAGGAGCTGCTTACCAGCATTTCCTTCCTGATCCTGTGCGCCATTGTCAACGGCATTGGGCTGGAGGCGTCCTCCGGTTATGGGATCGCGCAAAAGGTGATCTCCTTTATCATGCTGATCCCGTCAGCCCTTATGCAGTCCATGTCCGCGTTCGTGGCCCAGAATGTGGGCGCAGGAAAGGAGGAGAGGGCCAGGAAGGCAATGCTTACCGGCATGGGATTAGGAGCGTCTGTGGGGGTGATCATATTCCTGATCTCATTTTTCCGCGGTGATATCCCCGCCTCGGTCTTCACCACGAATGAAGCTTATATCATAAGGGCCGCGGAATATTTGAAAGGATTCAGCTTTGAGGCCATCCTCACATGCCTGGTTTTCAGTTATATTGGTTATTTTAACGGACACGGCATGTCGCTTCCGGTCATGGTTCAGGGGATCACGGCGTCCTTCCTGGTACGTGTGCCTCTTTCCTATTTGTTCAGCTTAAAGGAAGGCGCCAGCCTGTTTGATATTGGATTGGCAGTTCCCGCCGCCTCCCTGTACGGCATCCTTTTTTTCACCATATGCTACATATGGTACGTGCGGAAAAAAGGGTAGTCTTTTCCTATTTGTCTTTATGATGTTCCTTACACTGTTCTTTATACTGGCGCAGGTATTCCATCTGCTGTTCATCATCCACTTCACGGTCATAGGGCGTGGTGTTGCACACACAGCAGTATAATATAAACGCGATCAGTATAAGAAGCAGGATAACCAGAATGATCCAGAGCATAGTTCCTCCAATCACGGAAATAATAACAACTTACATCTAACCGATCAAAAAGGGTACCAGGCCGTCAAATATCCACTGACCTGATACCCTTACTATCAATCTATCCACATTTATCCGGCCTATGCACATGGGCGCGGCATTTCTTACTTTTCATCGCAGACCTGGAAAATATAGAACTTCAGATAGTAGCTTTCATCCGCGGCCCACAGGATGGGATGGTCACTGGCCTGGGTACGGTACTCTACCTGGCGCAGCCGCTTGTGCACATTCCCGGCCGCTTCCCGGATCGTCTTTGTGAAAAGTTCCGGGTCCATAAAGTGGGAACAGGAGCAGGTGGCCAGATACCCCCCGTCCTTTACCAGCTTCATGCCTCTCAGATTGATTTCCCTGTACCCCTTAACTGCATTTTTTATGGAATTCCTGGATTTGGTAAATGCCGGCGGATCCAGAATGACCACATCAAATTTCTGCCCATCCTGTTCCAGCTTGGGAAGCAGGTCAAATACATCTGCACATTCAAAATGCACCCTGTCCTGGATTCCGTTGAGCGCTGCATTTTCACTGGCCTGATCCACCGCCAGACGGGATGCGTCCACGCCCAGCACGTCCTTGGAGCCGGCCAGCCCGGCATTCAGGGCAAATGAACCGGTGTGCGTAAAGCAGTCCAGCACCTTGTCCGGCTGGATCCTCCTGCACAGGTTCTGCACAGCCAGGCGGTTATATTTCTGGTCAAGGAAAAATCCGGTCTTTTGGCCGTCCTCCACATCCACCAGGTAGCGGACCCCATTTTCCAGAATCTCCACCTTGGTATCAAACGGCTCTCCTATAAACCCTTTATACCGCTCCATGCCTTCCTGGAGGCGGACCTTTGCATCGCTGCGCTCGTAAACGCCCCGGATGGTGATCCCGTCCTCTGCCAGAACCTTTTTAAGCATTTCCACGATCACAGGTTTCAGCCGGTCGATCCCCAGTGCCAGAGATTCCACCACCAGCACATCGGAAAATTTGTCGATCACAATACCCGGAAGAAAGTCGGCCTCTCCGAACAGGATCCTGCAGCTGGAAGTGTCCACGGTTGCTTTTCTGTACTCCCACGCATTCCTGACCCGCATCTCAATAAAGTCCTGGTCAATAACGGTATCCTTTTTGCGGGATAACATGCGCACGGTCAGCTTGGAGTTGGTATTGATAAATCCATGCCCCAGCCCATAACCGTCAAAATCCTCCACGGCGGCCAGGTCCCCGTTCTCATATTCCCCGGTGACGGTGTCGATCTCATTGTCGTAAATCCAGGCTCCGCCGGCTTTCAGGGTGCGTCCCTGGCCTTTTTTTAGGCGGACAGTGGCTGTAACTGTGTATAAGTTCTTAGATTCCATGAAGTGCTCCTGTCTTTGGTTGTTTTATCTGATACCATGAATTTTGCATGTCTACCATCATATCATAATATAAATGAAAATTCAAACCCCGGCCTCCCCTACGCGTAAGGATCCATCTCCAGCACCTCGATCCCCTGGGTGATGATCTGCTCGGTCAGCTTTGCCATCTGCTGTGGCGTTTCCTTCAGTCCGGTCTGGAGCCAGTACTGTACCAGCCCCACGCAGCCCGATGCAATATAGGAAAAGAAAGCGTCAAAGATAGCCGGATTGCCGGTGCGGAATACCTCCATCCAGTCCTTGAGACATTTTTCGCGTATAAGCTTTTTCAGGCGGTTGACAAAATTCAGATCCCCGTTTTCACCCAGCAGGATTTCAATGAGATCTGCATTTTCATAAACCAGGGAATAGATCTCATTAAAGATCACAGCCGGTCTTTGCTTTAGGTCCACGGCGTCATGCTTGAGCACCAGCTGGTTAAACTCGTCCTGCAGCTCAGCCTCAGTCTTTTCCAGCAGGTCGAACACGTCCTTATAATGAAGGTAAAAGGTTCCCCTGTTCAGATCGGCCATGTCTGTCAGCTCGCGGACCGTGATGTCCTGGACTTTTTTCTCCTTTAATAAGGAAATAAGACATTCCCGAAGCTGCCTCCGTGTTTTTCTAACCCTGCGGTCTATGGAATCAGTACTCATGATTCAATCCTCCTTTGATGTATAATGTACCTTCGGAGCCTTCCAGGCACCCATTCTTGCGGCTGATCCTTCCGCCGGCCCCACGCAAACTGATCAACGTACACACCATGTACGCCTCATACATTTGTGGCTAACTGACAAAAACCATCCCGCAAATCTGAGTACCAGGAGATTCGGAGAGTGCACTACAGATATGGGGAACGCAGCCCCATTAGACTTTACAAATATTTAACATATTTTTCCTGGACAAATGATGCAATAGTGTTGATTATTAGGCGAATCCATCAAAATTAATCATTGTATTTTTGCCATTTCTTAGTATAATCCATTATAGTCAATAAATAAACAAATGTCAATTAATAAAATAGAAGTTGCTTAACAGAATAAAAGACGTATAATAGATATATAGGCATAACTAGACAGCTGTATGAAGGGGATGATCAGGTGAAACACAGAAAATATAGACTTTTTTTAATGGCAGTCTTGGTTGTGGGAGCATTTCCGGGAACCGGCCTGGGAACGGCAGCGGCCCAGGAGACACAGCAAACCCAGGAGACACAGCCGGCACAGCAAACCGAAAGCAACACCACGGCACACCCGGGCTGGAACCGGTCAGGGGAGAACTGGTACTGGATGGATGAGAACAACAGTTTACATAAGGGATGGCTTCAGACAGATGGCCGAACCTATTATCTGGATAAAGATGGGATCATGGCCAGGGGATGGAAGGAAGTGGACGGAGAGTGGTACTATTTCCACGAAGACGGCGGCATGAACCTGGGGGAGCTGATCCTTGACAATGGAATGTATGAGTTTTCAAGGAACGGCGCCCTTGTTTCGGCCCAGTGGGTAGAGAATACCGGGGGCGGGGCGTACAGCGCTGGCTGTTATGATGAGGAGACTCAAGCGCTGTTTGATGAACTGAATGAGGAAAAGAAGCAGAGATATTTTGACCAGCATCCTGACCGGGAAGATGATTATGATGGGGATATGCACAGGGTGTATGACCGGAACGCTGGATTTAAAATGGATATGGCCCTGAATAAGGCCGCGGCCCACCGGCTGGAGGTAGCCATGGCAGGCGGATACATGGATGAGCGGATTCCCGGCGAGGGAACGGTGAATGACTACCTGGCTTCCATTCCTTACCGGAAAAATGCCACCTGCCTGGAACTGTACATCCGCAGCTGTGAGGATGAATCCGAGGCATTTTCCAAAGTCATGGAGCGGACCGGGGACAGGTATGATTCCAAGGGGGACAGAACCTATTCCCTGGAATATTACCGCAGCCTGGGTATGGCCCGCGGTGAAAAGGATGGGAAACAATATTTCTTGATAATTATGATGCGGTAGTGTAAGGGAGTATGGAACATGGGACAGAGACTGCTTGACAGATTGAAGAGAAAGACACACAGGGTAAAAGGGCAGGAGCAGGCAGATGGATTGTCGGTTTCCGCCCGTCTGGCCGGTTTTATCATACATAAGAAGGGCTGGATCGAGAGCGTATTTGTGGCAGGGTGTATCTTTTCCCTGATTGCAATGCTTTTTGTGAATGTGAATTACGATCTGACCGAATATCTGCCGGACACGGCCCAGTCCTGTATCGGACTGGATCTAATGGAAAATGAATTCGGATACCCGGGTACAGCCAGGCTGATGATCAAGGACGTTAGCCTGTATGAGGCAAAGCAGTACAAGGATAAGCTGGAGGCAGTGGATGGCGTGGACCAGATCCTGTGGTGCGACAGTACGGTGAATATTTATTCCGGAGAGGATTTTATTAACCAGAAGGATATTGAGGATTATTATAAGGATGGCTGCGCCGTGATGGATATCACCTTTGACGAGGGGGACACCACTAAGAAGACCTCCCAGGCCATTGATGAGATGAAGGCCATCACCGGGGATAAGGGGTATTATGTGGGCATGGCTGTCCAGAACAAGTCCCTGACGGAAAATGTGGAAAGTGAGATGAACCTTATCCTCACCGTGGCGGTGATCATGATCTTTGCGGTACTGTGCATCACCACCACGGCGTGGTCCGAGCCCTTTTTGTTTTTGCTGGTCATGGGCGTGGCCATTCTGCTGAACCGGGGAACCAATATATTTATCGGGACCGTGTCCTTTCTGACCAACAATGTGGCCATGGTGCTGCAGCTGGCCACCTCCATGGACTATTCTATTTTCCTGCTGGATGCGTTTTCCAGGGAGCGGCAGAAGGGAAAGACGGAAGAGGAGGCCATGGTGGGAGCCATTGAGGAGGCCATTAACTCTATTTTCGCCAGCAGCCTGACCACCGTGGTGGGCTTCCTGGCCCTGGTGTCCATGAATTTTACCATTGGTTTTGATATGGGCCTGGTTCTGGCAAAGGGAATTGTGTTCAGCCTGATCACCGTGGTATTCTTTATGCCCGCCATGATCCTGAAGTTTACAAAGTGGAATGACAAGACCAGGCACCGTCCCTTCCTGCCCAGCTTCCGCAAATTCAGCGAATGGGTATACAAGGTGCGTTATGCTTCCCTGATCATTATGGTCCTACTCACCCCGCCCGCCTATGTGGCCCAGGGGATGAATGATTTCCTTTACGGCAACAGTGCGGTGGGAGCCAGCGAGGGGACCCAGGTCTATGCGGACGACCAGGAGATATCCCGGAAGTTCGGGCGCAGCAACATGCTGTTGGCCCTGTATCCAAATACTTCGCCGGTGCTGGAAAAGGAAATGTCCGATGAGATCGAGGACCTGCCCTATGTTAAAAGCGTAATGTCCCTGGCCAACACCCTGCCTGTGGGGATTCCGGAGGATTTCCTTCCCTATTCCCTTACCAGCGAGCTTCATACCAAGGATTCCTGCAGAATGCTGATATACATAAGGACTAAGACGGAAAGCGACCAGGCATTTAAGTGCACGGATGAAATACAAAGCATTGTGGACCGGTATTATCCGGACGGGGCATATCTGGTGGGGGAGACCCCATCCACCCAGGACATTAAGACCACGATTACCTCGGATAACGCACGGGTAAACACCCTGTCCCTGTTGGGGGTATTCCTGGTCGTCATGTTCAGCTTCCGGTCGTTTATCATACCGGTTGTGGTAATGATCCCTATCCAGGTGGCTATTTTCCTCAACATGGCAATGCCCTATCTCCAGGGCGACACCATGGTGTTTATGGGTTACATTATTGTCAGCAGTATCCAGCTGGGAGCAACCGTGGATTATTCCATACTTATGACCAATAACTACGTATCCTGCAGGAAGACGCTGCCCAAGAAGGAAGCCTGTATACAGGCGCTGATGCTGTCCTGCCCGTCCATCTTCACATCGGGGACCATCATCATACTGGCAGGATATATCATACACTTTATATCCACCACAGCGGCCATTGGGGATTTGGGCCATCTGATCGGAAGAGGCGGATTGTTCAGCGTAATCCTGGTGCTGACCGTACTGCCCGCCCTGCTGGCCCTGTTTGACCGGATCATAACAAGCAATGAATGGGACCGCTTGCAAAAGCACCTGAGAAAACGCCATGAAAAGCGCAAGGCGATTATCAAAGCTGGGCTTGGGACCATTGTAAATAAAATAACCATCGGAAATAAAAGAAACAATGAACCATCGGAGGTGGAAAGCAATGAAGTATAAGTATAAAAGAGTCATGACAGCCGGCCTGGCCGCGGCTATGCTTTGCACCAATGCTGGCGGGGGCCTGCCGGTATATGGGGCGGAAGCGGCCGTGGATGTGGATGAGACCATGTACGTAAACCTGGATTATTACGGCAGGCTTGATAAGATCAACGTGGTTAAGGGATGCAGCCTTAACGGCCTTACGGATTTTACGGATTACGGCACGTATCTGGATGTGACCAATATGTCCAATCAGGCGGTGCCGGTGCTGGGAGACGGTTCGGTCACCTGGAATTTTCCCCAGGCCCAGAAGGAGAGGTTCTATTACAAATGCGCCCTGGATAAAGACCAGATTACACTGCCCTGGGAATTTGACGTTTCCTACAAACTGAACGGCGTGCCATCCAACGGTGATCAGCTGGCCGGCGCGTCCGGGCTGGTGGAGATCCATATAAAGGCGGACCCCAATGACCATGCCCGGGAATATTACCGCAATAACATGATGCTCATGGTGGCGGTTCCTGTTGACATGGGGAAATGCTACAGCGTGGAGGCGGAAGGTTCACAAACCCAGAATCTGGGGGAAACAACAGCGGTAGTGTTCACAGCCCTGCCCGGGGAGGAGGGGGATTACACTGTGCGCATCGGCACGGACAGCTTTGAGACCACCGGAATCATCATGGCCATGATGCCGGGAACCGTGGAGGATCTGGAGCACATCAAGGATCTGAAGGAAGCCAAGGATACATGGCAGGACGCAGGGGATGAGCTGTATGACAGCCTGGAACAGATGGCAAAATCCGTGGAAGATATGCGTGAGGGTGTGAACCAGGTGCGTGGAGGACTGGATTCAGCGGAGAGTGCAAGGCAGAAGTGGAGCAATTCCAAGGACAGCATCCTGGCCGGAAACGACCAGACCCTGGCGTCCCTGACCTCTGTTTCACAGCAGCTGGAAACCATGATACCCCATCTCCAGACCGCTAAGGATTCAGCGGAAGTGGTCCACAAGAGTATGGGAGATATTGTAAATACACTTGGGGATATGCAGGATCCCTTAAGAAAGCTGCACACCAGGCTGAATAACATCAAGAGCAGTTCAGCGGGGATCTCCGAGAATATCCCTGAGCTGATGGAGATCATGCAGCAGCTGATTGCCCTGGATGCCCAGCTTCAGGCCAGCGAACAGGTATATGTGACCGGTCTGGCCAGTGCCGGCGCAGGGATCGGTTTCCTGGATGAAGATTATTATATGGATGAAGAGGATTTTGGCCACTCACGTGGAAATGGCGGCGGCGGGAGTGGAAGCAGCTCCGGCCACACCGATTCCCAGGGAAAGGATACGGACAACACAGGAGATACAACGGACACTGATAAGAAAAACGACCAGAGTGCAGATGGTTCAACAAGTACGGACGGTTCTGCCGGTACAGGCGGCTCCGCCGGCACGGATAACACCCCGGGAACGGATGACAAGAACAGCCAGGGTACGGGCGGATCCACCGGCGCGGACGGATCCGCAAGTACGGACGGTTCTGCCGGTACGGACGGCTCCGCCGGCGCGGACAATGCCTCAGGAACAGATGACAAGAACAGCCAGGGTACGGGCGGTTCCACCGGCACGGACGGTTCTGCCGGTACGGGCGGATCCACCGGTACGGACGGTTCCACGAACGCAGGTTCCGCCTCCGGCACTCCCGACCAGAATGATCAGGGCAGCGGCTCCGCCGGTTCCCAGGATAATGCCGCCAATGGTTCCGGGGGAGCAGGTACGGGAACGGACGCATCAGCAGGAGGGACCGGATCGGGCACTGCAGCCGGAACAGGCGCCGCATCAGGATCGGGCGCCGCATCCGGGGCAGGCTCCACATCAGGATCGGGCGCTGCATCGGGCGCAGACTCCACATCAGGAACCGGCGCCGCTTCAGACACAGACGCCGCATCCGGCGCAGGAGAAACACTCTCCCTTGCGCCGGGTTCAACAATAATGGCGGTCATTGAAAAGCACAATGTACCGCTGGTGGGTACTCCCGAGGTTCCGGTGGACATGGGGACCCTGATGGAGCTTTTGTCCGGCAGACAGTCCATGCTGACGGATATATCCAAAAAGAGCAGCGAGCTTTCCCTTCTGATGTCCAACCTGATGGATGACACTTCGGACTCGGCAAAATACAGTGCGGAGATCGTGGATAACCTGGACTATCTCATTGAGGACCTGACCGCACTCCACGATTCACTGGACACCTATTATCCGGATCTCCAGGCTGCCCTGGATGATTCCCAGGAGCTTGTCCGCCGCACCACAGATGCCCTGAATAACGGCGTCAGCACCATGACCATTGTACAGAATACCTTAAAGGACAGCAGTGATGATTTTGACGCTGCTGCACGGGACAGCTTAAGAGGCAGCATGGAACTTCTGGACAGAAGCCTGAGCATACTGGACAGCACCACGGCCATGCGCCGGGCGGGCCGCACCATGAAGGACACCATTGACAATGAGCTGGATAAGTTTGACACAGACAACCGTTTCCTGTTCATGGACCCGTCCTCTGAAAAGGTTTCATTTACCTCTGATAAGAACAGGGCTCCAAAGACATTGCAGATCGTGCTCCGCACCGATGAGATCAGCGTGGATGAGGATGATGCCAAGACAGCGGATGCAGAGGTGGCAAAGATTAAGGAAAGCCCGCTTCGCAGGATGTGGAATGTGCTGGTCCAGATGTGGAAGGCTATGGTCAGCATTTTCAAAAACAGGTAGCAGGCCGGGGGAATTTTTAGTATAATGGTATCTGACACAGGAGTTTGAGGTATATTGCCGTGGACGGCTGTACTGGGGAGGGATGGATACCGTGGCTGAGATAAGCAGGCAGGAGAAAACCAAATACAAGCTGGCGGCTTCCGTGAAGGAATGCATGAAGACCCAGCCTGTGGATAAGATTACGGTGAAGAATATCGTGGAGGGATGCGGCGTTACCCGCCAGACCTTTTACCGCAGTTTCCTGGATAAATATGACCTGATCAACTGGTATTTTGACAAGCTGGTGCTCCAGTCCTTTGAGCAGATCGGCATGGGGCATACGGTGGGGGAAAGCCTGACCCGCAAATTTGAATTTATCCTCAATGAAAAGGTGTTTTTTACAGAAGCCTTCCGCTCAGATGACAAAAATTCCCTGAAGGAGCATGATTTTGAGCTGATCCTCAAGTTTTACACAGACCTGCTTGCCAGAAAGGACAGCAAGGCCCTGAATCAGGAACTGCAGTTCCTTTTGGAGATGTACTGCCAGGGCTCCGTGTATATGACAGTCAAGTGGGTTCTGGGAGGCATGAAGGATTCGCCCCGGGACATGTCCGGCAAGCTGGTGGAAGCCATGCCGCCAAAGCTGGCCGAGGTATTTGAACGCCTGAAGCTGCTATAGGTAATAGTAGACAATGAGAATAGTTAACTTGCACAAAGATTGAGAAAAAGTGACAGACAGAGATGTTTGTCACTTTTATTTTTAACATCCCGTTGTTATAATATTAACAAATAGAACAAGCCAAAGCGCCGGAGTTTTTCCGGACGCATGTGATAAAAGAAAAGGAGAGGTAAATCATGGCAAACAGAATCGTATTAAACGAAACATCCTATCATGGCGCAGGGGCGATCCGGGAGATTGCAAATGAGGCAAAGGCAAGGGGATTTAAGAAGGCATTTGTCTGCTCAGACCCGGATCTGATCAAGTTCAATGTGACTACCAAGGTGACCAAGGTATTGGAGGATGCCGGACTTGCATACGAGATCTACTCCAACATCAAGCCGAATCCCACCATTGAGAATGTCCAGACCGGCGTTGCCGCATTCAGGGCATCCGGCGCTGATTATATCATTGCCATTGGCGGCGGTTCCTCCATGGACACTTCCAAGGCCATTGGCATCATCATCACCAACCCTGAGTTTGAGGATGTGAGAAGCCTGGAAGGTGTTGCCCCCACCAAGAATCCCTGCGTTCCGATCATTGCGGTTCCCACAACAGCAGGCACGGCGGCAGAGGTTACCATCAACTATGTGATCACGGATGTTGAGAAAAAGCGCAAATTCGTATGTGTGGATACCCATGATATTCCCGTAGTGGCAGTGGTTGACCCGGAAATGATGGCCTCCATGCCAAAGGGACTGACAGCGGCAACCGGCATGGATGCCCTGACCCACGCAATTGAGGGATATACCACAAAGGGCGCATGGGAGATGACCGATATGTTTAACTTAAAAGCCATCGAAGTTATTGCCCGCAGCCTGAGGGACGCGGTGGAGAATAAGCCGGAGGGCAGGGAAGGCATGGCCCTGGGACAGTATCTCACAGGGATGGGCTTTTCCAACTGCGGACTGGGGATCGTCCACTCCATGGCCCATGGCCTGGGTGCCCTGTATGATACCCCCCACGGTGTTGCAAATGCCATCATTCTTCCAACGGTTATGGAGTACAATGCTCCCTGCACAGGAACCAAGTTTAAGGACATTGCCGTTGCCATGGGCGTGGAAGGTGTGGAGGACATGAGCCAGGAGGAATACCGCAAGGCTGCTGTGGACGCTGTGAAGAAGCTGTCCCAGGATGTGGGGATCCCTGCTGACCTAAAGGAGATCGTAAAACCTGAGGATGTGGATTTCCTATCCCAGTCCGCCATGGATGACGCCTGCCGTCCGGGAAATCCAAAGGATCCATCTTTAGAGGATATCAAGAACCTGTACCTGTCACTGATGTGACCATGATCATGCGGACGTATTGCCAAAGCGGCATACGTCCGCATCGCCGTTTTAGGGGTCTGGAACCATAAAACGGCCAATATGATAGTTTCTCATGAAAAATGTACATGGTAACTTCCTATGCCCTGTGGTACAATTTTATCAAACAATTCAAATATCTGGAGGCATATATGGAATTTAAGATAACGGTTTTAAACAGGGATAACGAGATAAAAGCATCCATGGAAGGTCCCTCACAGGCAGTTCTGGCCTGGAAGGGGGAGTACCGGGAAGGGGACCGGATCGTGTTTGGTCTGCCGGAGAAGAACCGCTTCTATGTGGTCCGCGTGGATGACACCATGGACGAGTCTTACATTTTTGCGGTTCAGACGGAACTTGCATATATCGTTCCTTTTGAGGAAAAGAAGACATCCTATAACCCCAAAGCTTTTACAGGGGAGCGCCATTACCTGACCGTACGGTATGCCATGGAGCATGAGATTAAGGTCTATAAGAATCTGGCTGAGAATGTGATGGACCAGCATGTATTCCGCGGATATTACCCTCATGCCAGCGCCAATGTGGAGACAAGAGGGGAAGCCGTGTTTGCGGCGCGCAATGCCATAGATGGGGTCACAGCCAACCGTTCCCATGGAAAATGGCCCTATGAATCATGGGGGATCAATCAGCAGGACGATGCGCAGATGACCCTGGAATTTGGCCGCGCAGTGGATTTTGACAAGATCGTACTCTATACCAGGGCGGACTTCCCTCATGACAACTGGTGGGAACAGGTCACCTTTACCTTTTCTGACGGCTCCGCGGAGACGGTGCGGCTGGCAAAGAGCGTGGAACCCCATGTGATCCCCATCAAAAAGAGTGGAATTACATGGCTTACCTTTGGTCAGCTGATCAAAGCGGATGACCCGTCCCCGTTCCCTGCGCTGACGCAGATTGAAGTGTATGGCTATGAACATAGATAAGTACTTCCTATGACATGAATCTTATTGCCACAAGAGTTTTCCTGTGGAGCCGGACATTAAAATGGGCGCCAGCGGTTTTGTTTCAGCCGCTGCCGCCCTGTTTTGGCTTTCTTACCCTGCCGGTTCCTCCAGCCAGGCCTGTCCCGGGGTCATCTCCCCTGTGAAGATCCTGCCGTAATCTTTTGCATACTTGGCCTGATGGTATTTAAACAGCATTTCATTTTGGGACACAGGTCCCAGTATCTCAATCTTACCGGTAACATGGGACATGGCATAGCGGATGCATTTCCCCTGTCCGTTCTGCATATTCTTTGCGCCCTCCACAATCTCGTAACCCTGCATCAGGGGGACCTGGAACTGGCTCTTTACCCCTGATACGGGGCGGCACTGGAAAATGTAATAGGGAACCGCACCGCATTTGGTCAGATCCTTTAACAGTGCGCCCAGTACATGGCTGCTGTCATTGATCCCCTTTAACAGCACGGTCTGGTTTTTGACAATGACGCCTGCATCCAGCAGGGTTTTCACAGCCTTCCTGGCATGATCGGTCAATTCCTTTGGATGGTTAAACTGGGTAACCACATAGATTTGTTTTTTCTGCGTGTATGTCTTGAGAATATCCAGAAGTTCGTGGTCGTCATAGATTCTTTCCGGAAGAACAACAGGGGTGCGGGTGCCAAAGCGTATCAGGTCCAGATGGGGGATCGGGGTGAAATGCTCCAGATACTGCGCTATGACCTGATTGCTGTTTACAAATGCATCTCCGCCGGATATGAGTATATTGCTGATCTCACTGTGGGCATTTACATAGGCAGCCATCTCAGCCACATTGTCGGCCGTCTCATCATCAGAGATACCCACCAGGCGTTTGCGGAAGCAGTGCCTGCAGTACATGGCACAGCGGTGGGTGGACAGGATCAGGGCTGTCTGCGGGTATTTATGCTGTAAACCCGATATTACTGTGTTGTCCGCTTCTCCGCTGGTATCAAAATCCCCGGACAAGTCAGTTTCACTGATGGATGGGATACACATCCTAAACACCGGATCACGGGCCGGATCATTCCAGTCGATCAGTGACAGGTAATAACGAGTGACGGTCATGGGGAACTGATGGAGGATCCTGTTAAGATGCTCGATCTGGGAATCTGTCAGATCCATGTATTCCCTCAGCTCGCCCGCTTTTGTGACATTGGTTCTCAGTGCTTCTTTCCAATTCATAGTATCATCCCCTTCATTATGTAGTTCACATAAAATTATAACAGGTGAAAGAAAGGTGTCCTATGAATAAATTATAAATAAATTATAAACTTTAGAAAAAAAGTATAAACCGGGAAAGGATGACAGCCTCTAGAAAATGCAAAGGGACAAAAAGAAAAACACGGTATACAGAGCCATAACGGCCCGGCATACCGTGTTTAAATGGATGGATCTTACGCTTACAGAAGGACAATCCCGTTGCCGGCTCCGATGCGGTCAGCTCCGGCCTCTACTAGCTCACGGGCAAACTCAGGGGTGCGGATACCGCCGCTGGCCTTTACCTGAAGCCTGTCCCCTACTGTTTTACGCATAAGCCTGATGTCTTCAACCGTGGCTCCTCCGGTGGAAAAACCGGTGGAGGTCTTCACAAAAGCAGCGCCGGCTTCCTCAGACAGTTCACAAGCCTTTACTTTCTCTTCATCGGTCAAAAGACATGTCTCAATGATCACCTTTACAATGGCCGGTTTGGAAGCTTCAACCACTGCCTTGATATCATCTCTTACAAAATCCCAGTTCCTGTCCTTGACAGCGCCGATATTAATGACCATATCCACTTCCTCAGCGCCGGCTTTCACTGATTCGGAAGCCTCGAACGCCTTGGCGGAGGTGAGCATGGCTCCCAGGGGGAATCCCACCACACAGCAGGTCATGACACCGGAGCCTTTTAGCTGGGATGAAACCAGCGGAACATGGCAGCTGTTTACGCATACGGAAGCAAACTTATGCTCAACGGCTTCCTTGCAGTAGCGCTTGATGGTGTCGGCGGAGGCGTCAGCCTTCAACATGGTGTGGTCGATTTTCTTTGCAATATCCATTGTTTTCTCTCCTTTATTTTTACAGCAGAGCCGAATTATGATAATAAAATAATAGCATAAATGCCTGTATTTATCAAGTGAAATCGGTTACAGGATTTATGAAATAAAAAATAGACATTTCCATGTGATAAATGTGTAATAAAGTTCAAATAATTTAAAATAATAGTACAATTTGCACAATAAGATTGTAAAAAAATATTGACAAGGGGGAGGAAATGTGATATTTTTAAAATGTAATTATGAAAGCGGTTTCAAGGATTATATCACGAGGTATAGTGGGAGCCGGCACCAATCCTCCAAGGCGGATTGAAAAAGATGAAACGGGAAAACGAATATGAATATATATGATATAGCCAAAGAGGCGGGCGTGTCTCCCGCCACGGTCTCCAGGGTTTTAAACAATCACAAGAATGTAAAAGAGGAGACAAGGAATAAGATCCAGGAAGTAATCAAGGGCAAAAATTATTCGCCTAACACCATAGCGCGCAATCTCAGCGTGGGCACTTCCAGGAACATTGCATTTATGGTACCTGACATTGAGAATCCTTTTTTCAGCAAGATCCTTCACGGGATTTCGGACCGGGCCATGGATAATGACTACAATGTCTTCATGTTTGGCACAGCTGAGAACACGGCCAGAGAGCACAAGATCCTGGACTCGCTTAAGATCGAGATGATGAAGGGACTGATCATCATTCCTGTGTCGGAAGCGGACAGGGAGACGGCTGAGCGGCTTAAGGAATTTGAGGAACAGGGAGTGCCTGTGGTGCTCATTGACCGTGATGTAAGGAACGCCAGGTTTGACGCGGTGTTTTCCGAGGACATGGAGGGAGCCTGTGAAGCGGTGGAGTGCCTGATTGAAGAAGGGCATAAGAAGATAGGGATCATAACAGGACCCGATACGTCAAGACCGGGCCATGAGCGTTTGAAAGGATATAAAAGGGCCTTGGCCAATAATGGCATTTCCCTGAACAAGGATTACATCATATGCGGCAATTTTATGGAAGATGAATCATATGAGGCCATGAAACAGCTGCTGGATCTGGAGGATCCTCCCACGGCTGTGTTTACATCCAACAACATGACCACCTTGGGAGCGCTGCGGTGCCTGAAGGAACGCCAGATGAAATTGGGAGCGGATATATCGGTCGTAGGGTTTGACGATATCAAGGAACTTGCGTATACGGACATTCATCTGACTGCTGTGACCAGACCTGTTTATGAGATGGGATGCGAGGCAATGCGGATATTGGAGAGAAGGTTCCGGAAGGCTGAGGGGGTGGAGGAGGAAAAATTGATCATCCAGAGAAATCTGGTCAAGACATGGCTGATAAAAAGAGGCTCGGAAAAACATAAGGATTTATCAGGTGGGAGTGACACCTATCACACATAAGCGCCTTGAAGACAAGTGTTCATAAGGAGGAAAATAAAATGAGTAAGGTTGCTGTATTTGGCAGTTTTGTAGTTGATCTGATGGCCAGGAGTCCCCATCTTCCGGTACCGGGGGAGACGGTAAAAGGTTCCATGTTCAAGATGGGACCGGGAGGAAAGGGATTTAACCAGTGTGTGGCCGCCCACAAGGCGGGGGCGGAAGTGGTCATGATAACCAAGGTGGGAAGGGACAGCTTTGCCAATGTTGCGCTGGATACCATGACGGATTTGGGGATGGATAAAGAACATATCTTTGTCTCAGATGACAGGGAGACGGGAATTGCCCTGATCCTGGTGGATGAGAATACCAGCCAGAATGAGATCATCATAGTACCGGGAGCATGCAACACCATAACAGACGAAGAGATCAAAAGCATTGAGAATGTTATAAAGGAATCCGAATACGTGCTTCTACAGCTGGAAGTAAACCAGGACGCCAATGAGATGGTGGTGGATATGGCCAACCGGTATGGGTGCAAGGTGATCGTAAACACGGCTCCCTACTCGCCGGTGACAGATGATTTCCTGTCCAAGGCATATATGGTCACCCCCAATGAGGTGGAGGCGGAGGAGCTGACAGGCATCCCGGTATCGGATCTCCAGTCTGCCAAAAAGGCGGCAGCGTATTTTTATGACAAGGGTGTGCAAAAGGTGCTCATAACCCTTGGCTCAAGGGGAGTATTTGTTTCTTCGGACGGCAGGGAGGAGATCGTGCCCGCGTTTAAGGTGGATGCGGTTGACACCACAGGGGCCGGGGATGCCTTTAACGGAGGCCTGCTGGCAGCGCTGGCCGAGGGAAAGGATATCTGGGAGGCGGTGCGCTTTGCCAATGGTTTGGCGGCACTGTCCGTGCAGAAGCTGGGGACCACCCCATCCATGCCTTCCCGGGAAGAGATAGATGCATTTTTACAGAGTACACAATAGCAGAAGGAGGAAATGTGTTATGTTGAAAGGAATACCTACAAGAATTGGATCGGATCTGTTAAAAGCATTGGCTGATATGGGGCATGGGGATCTGATCATCATTGCGGACGACTTCTATCCACCCATCACCAAAACGCCGGGAGGCGTCAGCATCCAGGCCAAGGGCAACACCGCCGCTGAGATGATCGAGGATATTCTCAAGCTGATGCCTTTGGATGTGGATTACTGTGAGCATCCGGTGGAGTATATGGTGCCGGATCAGGACGCCGGTGTTTCCATGGACCGGCCCAAGGTGTGGGATGATGCCGTGGAAGCAGTGGTGAGGAACGGATATGCGCCCAAGATCGTGGGAGAGATCGAGCGCACTAAGTTCTATGAAAAAGCCGGGAAGGCTTATGTGACTGTGTGTACCAGCGAGCGTCAGCCTTACGGATGCTTTATTTTACAAAAGGGAGTTTTATAGGTGCTTTGACAATGCCGGGCCGGAATGATCCGGCCGGTCAGGGCAAAGTATCCATGCGCCAAGCGTCTGCAGGGAAGAGGCCTGGCGCCGGGTGCAACCGGGGGACTATTGTTTATAAGAGAAGGAGGATCTAAGTTATGAAGAAAGGTTTAGCAAAGAAATTGACAGCGGCCCTGTTGGCGGGAACCATGGTATGTTCCCTTGCTGCCTGCGCAAAAAAGGAAGCGGCGCCCACCACGGCAGTACCGGCAGCGGCGAAAGCAGAGGAAGCCAAGCCGGAGGGTACGCAGGCTCCTGAGACGGCGGAAGGAAAGACGTACAGTATTGTTTATCTGACTCCCTCCACTGCATCCCAGTTCTGGACCTATGTTGGGATCGGCATTGAGAATGCCATGAAGGATATGGAGGAAAAGGAAGGGGTAAAGATCGACTTCTCCACCGTAGGACCGGCAGAGGAGAGCCAGACAGAGGATTATGTAACAGCATTTGAACAGTGTATTGCAAAGAAACCAGATGCCATTGTCACGGCTACATTGGCAATTGATGCAACTGTTCCAAAGGCAAAGGAAGCAACCCAGAACGGCATAGTCCTGAACTTTGTAAACTGCGGACTGGGCGTTGGGGATGATGGGGCTCATGAAGAAGACTACAACCAGTTCTATTATTGCTCCAACGATACCATTGGCGAGATGGCGGCCCAGGCATTTTTGGAGGCCATGGATGCAAAAAGCATGGATAAGACAAAAGGGACCATCGGTATCAACATGAATGTTGAGAACGAAGCGCTGAACCACAGGATCCAGAGTTTCCGTGACTATATGGCCGCCAATGCGCCCGACCTGACCCTGACTGATACATATTATAACGGCAATGTGGTAGAGACATCCCAGGCCAATGCGGAGAACATTATCTCCACCTTTGGATCTGACCTGATCGGTATGTATTCCGGCAACAACATCACAGGTGACGGCGTGTGTCTGGCAGTACAGGCAGCCGGCATCGGAGACAGGATCGTTTCCGTGGCAGTTGACTCTGATGACACGGAGATCAATGCCCTTAAGAACGGCTCCCTGGATGCCATCATTGTACAGGATGCTTATGCACAGGGCTATAAGTGTATGGAAAATGCCATTCAGACGTTAATTAATGGATCAAATCCTGAGTCCGTCAAGCAGGTGAATTGTCCTCCTGTTATCATTACCAGCAGCAATATGAATGATAAGGAAATGCAGGATCTCCTCGATCCCACACGTCTCAAAAAGTAATTGATAAACGTTCGTTACTGGTAAAAGGAGGCCGTTGTCCAACCAATGTCATTTAGATAAGGATGACACTTGCAAAAGGATTCTTTTTACAGCGAATAAGCCTCTTGCTTATTCGCTGTTTTTTTATGTTCAAAAGCCTTTAGTAAAATAAATTTGTACAACA
>Ga0129308_1001166_pt1 | contig 29722 bp, 29 predicted proteins | sample L827metagenome_FD_94440 | JGI IMG/M metagenome (GOLD analysis project Ga0129308, IMG submission 94440) | Ring-tailed lemur group fecal microbial communities from Wisconsin, USA - L827 metagenome | ecosystem: Host-associated > Mammals > Digestive system > Large intestine > Fecal | place: USA...
AACGTGTCAAAAAGATTTATATGACAGCACTTTTAATGAATGCGTCTATTATGCTTTTAGGAACGATTCTTTGTCTTTTGATTCCTGAGCAGTTGATTGGTTTATTTACTTCAAATGCAGTGACCATTGGTGAAGGTTCTTACGCTTTAAGAATCATCAGTATGGGCTTTGTGGTTTCTGCGGTTTCTGTAACTTCGACAGGGGCTTTAGAAGGCCTGGGGAAAGGAACGCCATCATTATTTATTTCTTTATTGCGGTATGTATTGGTGATCATTCCCTGTGCTTTCCTTTTAAGTCAAATAACAGGCGCAACAGGCGTCTGGCATGCTTTCTGGATTTCAGAGCTAATAACGGCAGTTCTTGCTTATCTGATTTATCGAAACGCAACAAAATAAAGAATTAATTGACCGCGATGAAAGCCCTTTGATATAATAGAAGAAAGGAGAGTGAAGATTGTGGACTATAGAAAATTAAAACCATTCCCTAAAGACTTTTTATGGGGAGCAAGCACCAGTGCTTTTCAGTGCGAAGGTGCTTATGATGAGGATGGAAAAACACCATGTGAAAGAGAGTTAAGACCTGTACCTGAAAATATTGCCGATTTTTCAACGACTTCAGATCATTATCATCGTTATAAAGAAGATATTGCGCTGATGGCAGAAATGGGCTTTAAAGCTTATCGTTTTTCGATTGCCTGGACAAGAATTATTCCAGATGGAGACGGCGAGGTCAATCAGTTAGGTATTGATCATTATAATGATGTGATTAATGAATGCTTAAAATACGGCATTACGCCGGTTGTGACTTTACATCATTTTGATATGCCTAACAGCCTGGAAGAACGCTATGGCGGCTGGAAATCCAGAGAAGTCATTGATGATTTTGCAAGATATTGTACCGTATGCTTCAAGGCTTTTGGTGACCGCGTTAAGCATTGGACTGTTAACAACGAATATAACAGTATTTTCTTTGATATGATCAGCAGTTCTTTTGGAGATAAAACGGCTGGGGTAAGCGCTGAAAATGCATTAAAGGATGCCGTCAATATTTCTCATATTAAGTTAGTGGCTGAATCTAAAGTCATTGGTATTTGTCATGAACTATGGCCAGAAGCATTGATTGGACCAACCGTGCATTATGAACCGGGATATGCCAACAGTTCTCGTCCGGAGGATCAGCTGGCTGTCGATAATAATGATGCTTTCAGAGTTTATTATTATCTGGATGTTGCCTGCAAAGGAAAATATCATCCGCTGGTATGGAGCTATCTGGAAGACAGAGGCGCTCTGCCTGATATTCAGGAGGGCGATATGGAAATTATTGCCAATAATAATGCCAATTGGATTACGATGAATTACTATATGTCCGCAACCGTTGGTTATTCTTCTATGAAAGAAGAAAGTAAAGCTATGGCTATGAGTGAAGATGGCGGCGCTGATGATTTAACCTCTTACAATGTTCAGGGACTGGTCAAAGGCTATGCCAATCCAAATTTGGAACGTTCAGAATTTGGCTGGGAAATTGATGCAGTGGGTATGCGCAACGCTTTAAGGCGTTTAGCTTACCGTTATGATTTGCCAATTATTATTACGGAAAATGGGTTAGGCGCTTTTGATAAATTAGAAGAGGATGGCACCATTCATGATCCATATCGCATTGAGTATTTGCGCAATCACATTAAGCAATGCCAGCTGGCAATTACCGATGGCGTTGATTTAAGAGGATTCTGTCCATGGTCAGCGATTGATCTGATTTCTACGCATCAGGGGATGGCCAAACGCTATGGCTTTATCTACGTTAACCGTGATGAACATGATTTAAAAGATCTTGCACGTTATCGTAAAGATTCATTCTATTGGTATCAACATGTCATTGAAACAAATGGTGAAGAATTATAAACATTCGGGGATACAGTTTGCACTGTGTCCCTTTTTAGTTTCTTACATTTTTGTTCGTTTTCTATTGTTTTAAATCGTGTTATACTAAAGACGGGAAAAGCGGTGAAGAACATGTATAAAATTTTAATTGTTGAAGATGACAAAATCATTGCCAGAGCCATGGGCAAATATTTGGAAACATGGCATTATGATGTCAGGATAGCAGAGCAGTTCAAAGAAATCATGAAAGAATTTCAGACTTTTCATCCTGATATGGTTTTGCTGGATATCAGCCTGCCTTATCGAAATGGCTATCACTGGTGTGAACAAATCAGAAAAATTTCCAGCGTTCCAATCATTTTTATTTCCTCAGCTTCAGATAATATGAACATTGTCATGGCGATTGGCAGCGGTGGGGATGATTTTATCGCTAAACCATTTGACCTGACTATTTTAGCCGCTAAAATTCAGGCCCTGCTTAGAAGAGCCTATGATTTTTCCGGACAGCTGGATTTGCTGGAATATCAGGGACTGCGTTTTAATATGAGTGATGCAACGATTATGTATGATGGCAGGGAAACAGAACTGACCAAAAACGAAGTACGTATTTTAAAAATGCTGATGACACATCCGGGCAAGATTATTGACCGGGAAACGATGATGAATGAATTATGGCAGACCGATGCCTATATTGATGATAATACCCTGACAGTCAATGTCAACCGTTTGCGAAGAAAACTGGAAAGCATCGGAATCAGCGGCTGGATCAAAACCAAAAAAGGAATGGGCTATATGATATGAAAGTACTCAGGTATTATTTGCGTGAAAGACTTAAAATACTCCTTATTTTTATGGCCTGTGGATTGATTTGGGCATGTGTCTTTCGCTTGTATCATTTGGAAATGGAAGCCATCGGCTATGCTTTTTTTCTAATGACGCTGTTTTTAGGGATTGTCATAGCCATCGATTTTTGGCTGTATGTAAGAAAGCATCGGGCCTTGACGCGGTGGCTGGAAATTGTGGATATTGCTGAGGACCATTTTGTTTCTGATATGACGCTTTCCGGTCATGACTATCAGGCACTGATCAGTCAGCTGCGCATCAAAAATCAGGAGAGTGAACAAAAAAATGCAGCGTATGTTTTAGAGCTGGAAGACTATTTTACTCTTTGGGCCCATCAGATTAAATTACCGATTGCGGCAATGAAGCTGCTGTTGGAAACCGAAGAAGTTCCGGATAAATATCTGTTAAAGTCTGAACTTTTCAGAATTGATCAGTATTCGGATATGGTGATGGCTTTTTTAAGAACTAAAAGTGATCATACCGACTATGTTTTTGCCTATATTCATATGGATGAAGTGATTCGTCAGGTTATTCGCAAGTTTTCCATGTCGTTCATTGTAAAAAAGATTCGGCTGCGTTATGAACCTGTCACATTTGAGGTACTGAGTGATGAAAAATGGCTGGCTTTTGTCCTTGAACAGATTTTATCAAATGCTTTGAAATATACCACAGAGGGGACGATCGCTATTTATGCTTTAGCGGATGATAAGCTGGTCATTGAGGATACAGGCATAGGCATTGAAGCCAGTGATCTGCCGCGTATTTTTGAAAAAGGATTTACTGGGTTCAATGGCCGGACTGATAAAAAAGCTTCAGGCTTAGGTCTTTACCTTTGCCGGCAGATTCTTCATCAGCTTTCTCATGATATTCATATTGAATCTCAGGTTGGCTGCGGCACAAAGGTTATTTTATCTCTGGGTCATGATGATTTGGAGGTAGAATAGCCTTTTCTTACAAGTTTGTTCGTTTAGACCTTAAACTGTTCGCTTGTTCGATGGATGAATAAAGGCGGATGTTCTATACTGAAGGTGAACAAAGGAGGACTTGAAGATGACATTATTACAAGTGAAAAATTTACGAAAAGTATATACGACCCGTTTTGGCGGACAGAAAGTAGAAGCTCTGAAAAATATTGCTTTTGACGTCGAACAAGGGGAGTATGTCGCTATTATGGGTGAGTCAGGTTCGGGGAAGACAACGCTTTTAAATGTACTGGCCGCTTTGGATGAACCTACCAGCGGCGAAGTGCTTTTAAACGGACAGGATATTACAGCGATTGGCGAGAAGAAGATTGCGGCTTTCCGGCGCACAAACTTAGGCTTTGTTTTTCAGGACTTTAATTTACTGGATACCTTTTCTATCAGAGATAATATCTACTTACCTTTGGTATTATCTAAGAAGAAACCCGCAGAAATGAAACAGCGCTTAGCTCCAATTGCAAAGTCGCTTAGCATCAGTGGGATTCTGGATAAATATCCTTATGAAGTCTCCGGCGGACAAAAGCAGCGGGTGGCTGTTGCCCGGGCATTAATTACCTCTCCACAATTGATCCTGGCAGATGAACCAACAGGAGCCCTGGATTCCAAGGCGGCTGATGATTTACTGCACTTGCTTTCAGAAATCAATCAATCCGGGCAGACGATTATTATGGTGACGCATTCTGTCAAAGCGGCAAGTCATGCCGGCCGGGTACTGTTTATTAAAGATGGTATCATTTTTCATCAATTGTACCGCGGTCATAAATCCAATGAGGAAATGTACCAGCATATTTCTGATACACTGACACTGATTGCGACAGGCGGTGGCAGACATGAATAAGGGATTTTACTTTAAACTGGCGTGGACTAATCTGAAAAACAATGCCCGGACTTATATCCCCTATCTTTTAACCTGTATTTCGACAGTCATGATGTTTTATATCCTGAAGTCTTTGTCTCTGAACGATGGGCTGTATTTAATGGCTGGTGGAGACGATCTGGCTTTTATTTTAAATCTGGGAACTTATGTGATTGCAGTATTTGCTTTGATTTTCCTTTTTTATACGAATAGTTTCCTGATGAAAAGACGTCAGAAGGAATTTGCCCTGTTTAATATTCTTGGCATGGAAAAGCAGCATGTATCAAGGATTATTGACTGCGAGACCCTGCTAAGTGCCATGATGAGCCTGGCCGCAGGTCTGGTTCTAGGCATAGCCTTGGATAAAGTGATGTTTTTATTACTGGCTGCTATGTTTGAGGCTGAGGTTCCGCTGGGATTCCATGTTGATGTCAGAGCAATCACGGCAACACTCGTGCTTTTTATTGGCATTTTTATCCTGATGGATGTTCACACCAGAACACGCATTCATCTGGTCAGTCCGATAGAATTGCTTCACAGCAGTCAGTCTGGCGAAAAAGAGCCAAAAGCTAAATGGTTCATGAGTTTATTAGGTCTTATATGCCTTGGTATTGGCTATTATATTTCAGTGACGACCACTAATCCTTTGGCTGCATTCGGTTTATTCTTTGTGGCTGTATTATTAGTGATTGCCGGAACTTATTTGCTTTTTACTGCCGGCAGTATTACCCTGTTAAAGGCATTGAAGAAAAATCAGCATTATTATTATCAGACAAATCATTTTATCAGTATTTCCGGGATGATTTACCGGATGAAGCAAAATGCCGTAGGACTAGCCAATATCTGCATTCTTTCGACCATGGTTTTGGTTGTTCTGTCTTCGACAATGAGTCTCTGGATGGGCATTGAAGATGTGGTGCATTCAAGATTTCCGCGGGAAATGACAATTAGAGATGTCTTAACAGGTGAACAACAAATATCCATTGTAGAATCTGCGATTGATGAAACACTCGGTCAATATCAATTGGAAAAGAAGAATGTTTTAAAATATACTTATTTAGGTTTTGCTGGTTTGCGGCAGGGAGATTATTTTGATACTGATCGCAGTAAAGCAGGCAATCTTGGCAGCTTAAATGATATTTCTAATATGTTTTTCATTACACTTTCTGATTATAACCTTAATCAGAAAGTACCAGTTCAGCTGAATGATAGTGAAATCTTGATTTATGGCAATAAAAAGGCTTATGGTCAAAAAGAACTGAAGGTGTTTGATGAGCTCTTTACGGTCAAAGAAGAACTGGATCATTTTGACGGTGATACTTTCATGGCAGCGAATACAGCGGCTTCCTATTTTGTAGTCGTCAAAGATGAGACGGTCATTTCCCGGTTGAATCAAAAACAAAAAGAAGTCTATGGCGCAATGGCTTCAGATATCCAATACTATACAGCCTTTGATCTTTCTGGTGATTCTGACAATATTCGCCCGTTTTATGAAGCTTTATCCGCAAAATTAGACGATCAGTGCGAAGAAGTATATGTGGAATGTCAGATGCTGCTTCAGGAAATCTTCATTTCTTTGTATGGCGGCTTACTGTTTATTGGCATTTTCTTAAGCATTCTCTTTATGATTGCAACGATTCTTATCATTTATTATAAACAGATTACCGAAGGCTATGAAGACCGCAGCCGTTATGAGATGATGTTAAAGGTGGGAATGGATCAAAAAGATATTCGGAAATCCATCAATTCCCAGATATTAACGGTATTCTTTTTACCGCTTTTAATGGCTGTCATTCACATTGCTTTTGCTTTCCCTATTATCAATCAGCTGCTCAATGTTCTTTATTTGGATAATACGCTCTTATTTATGACTTGTACCGCAGGCTGCATTGGCGTCTTTGGTCTGGGTTATATTCTGGTTTACTTTTTAACCGCAAAAACTTATTATGCCGTCGTGCAAAAGAAAGGATGAAAATAGGATGTTAAAAAGAAAAAATGAAAAATGGCTGCTTGGTTTAAGCTTAGTACCTATGGCAACTTGCCTGCTAGTTTTATTTAAAATTCAGTTAACGGGTCATTTGCAGTATTGGATTGCTGGAATAAATCTCATCTCTGTCACTGTTGCATTGCTGGGATCAGGATGGCAGGTCCTGGGACGTCACCAAAAAGGCAGCTGTCTTGTATCTTTGTTAATCTCAGGTGTCTTTGCCCTGATTAGCACTGCTTCGGCTTTGGCGGGCATGGCCAGTACGCTTTTGTAAGAAAAGATTGTCAATCCGTATAATCAATGATATGATGATGAAAAGAAAGTGCGGGTGAACTCGAAATGAGACTTCTTCGATTTAACAGCTCGGTGCAGTGTTGAGTGTGCATGCATCGAGGAAATAAAGACCACACTCCTAAACTGCACCGCTCATGAAAATTAAAAAAATGAGGAGTGTCGTTTTATGAAAACAAAATCAAATTTACTTTCCCAGTGGTTAGAAGAAGAAAAAGCAGCGCATATTCATGGCTGGGATTTCTCCCATATTAATGACAGATACACAGAAGAGACAAATCTTTCCTGGAATTATCGGGCAATCATTGAAGCTTATCTGAAAGCGGATGATCAATTGTTGGATATTGATACAGGCGGTGGCGAATTCCTGTTATCATTGCATCATCCTTATCAAAATACCAGCTGCACGGAGGGCTATGAACCTAATATTGTCCTTTGTGCACAAACCCTTTTACCTTTAGGCATTCACTTTCGGGAAGGCCGAGATGTTTCCCATTTGCCCTTTAAAAGCGACTGTTTTGATATGATTATTAACCGTCATGGAAATTATGATATCAAAGAACTGCATCGGCTTTTGAAGCCCGGCGGATTATTTATCACTGAGCAGGTAGGCGATCAAAATGACCGGGATTTAGTCAAATTGCTCTTACCGGATGCAAAAGCACCTTTTGAACATCTGAATGCCCATGATCAATCCCTTCTGTTTCAGGAACAGGGATTTGAATTACGCCGGGTTGAAGAGGCTTTTCGCCCGATTCGTTTCTTTGATGTAGGTGCGCTTGTCTGGTTTGCTCAAAAAACAGAATAAAAGAAATAATACTGTGTCCAGTGGATGCAGTATTTTTATTGGAAGCAAATACCATCTGTTAGGCGCAATGCAAGTGTCTTACCACTGCCAAAAAACTAATAGTTTGCCATATCATTATATCCAATAAACTAAGAAAGAGTATCATAGGAAAATCAGCTATCATATTAATTTCAGGAAAGACCATAGGCATTGACAATATGTATTATTTGTATTATAATCAATAATACAAAAGGCGGTGTGAAAATGAATTATTTTATTGTTGCAGTCATGGGCATTGCGGCGGCGGTCGTTGCCTATCAGATCAGAAGTGACGCTAAAGAAAGAAATGGCCAGTTTTTGTTAGTCTCAATTCCAGCATACGCAAAGGAACTTGACGACTACAAGAGAATAAAAGCGCAGTATAAACGGGCCTGGCAAAGACAAACCATAGCCATGATTATCAGTATGCTTCCTGTTCTCTTTTTAGATTCTTTGATAGCCATGATCTATCTTATGCTTTGGTTTGGCGCGATCATAATGACCGGTTATTGGCCGATGAGAAAATATCGAAAACAGCTGCTGGCTTTGAAAGCTGAAAAACAATGGCCAAGCCAGGAAACAAAATATCTTCAAACAGATTTAAGGCTGACAGTTAAAATGCAAAATTATAAGGATAAAACCATCCGTTTTTTATGCCCATTATGTTTAAATACGATGACCGTTTTTGTGAGTGTCCAATATCATCACTGGCTGCTTTTTAGCTGTGCAGTTTTAATGATTGTGATTCTTTTAAGCGGGTGTTGGTGGTTATTTCATTTAAGCAATGAAACCTATAGTGATGAGCACGAACTTAATCTGTTGCTTAACAGATTAAAAAGAAATCAATTTCAAAAAGCCTGGAGTTATTTGACTTTGGCAGATGCCTTATTTTTATTTGGTATTACCATTTCTTTTGATCATCCTTTATCTTTTTGGCTGTTATTTGGGGGCATGCTGTTGGTTATGTTGCTGGTGGCTGATGGCATTTATACGATTTTTCATTTTCAAAAAACAAAGGAGCAAATGCTTAGTCATCATCAGACGGCTTTTAGTGATGATCAATGCTGGACAGTTGGCTGGCTGGGACCAGTTTATAATAATCCTTATGATCCGCGTCTTTTTATAAGCAGTCCAAACGGTATGCAGATGACACTTAATCATGCAAAACCTGGCGCAAAATGGTTTTATTATGGTATTGCTGCAGTGATTATCGTTATAATGGGCGGTATTTTTGGCTATCCGTATTATCTGGATCAAAATCATGCTTTGTCTCACTTGACGATTGAAAATGACCATCTTTGTGTGACAAGTCCCTTCTATGAAAAAACAATCGCTTTTGAGGAAATCACCAACATTGACTGGACGGATGATTTAGGTAACGGTCAGCGTCTTCTGGGAACTGACACCATTATTTATCAGACAGGGAAGTATCATTATGATCAATACGGTGACTGTGAATTATACGTGGCTGGTCTTCACAAAAGCTATATTGTAGTTTCTGCAAATGAAGGTGTCTATATTGTAAACGATGATGATGAGGCCAGGACAAAGGAGATTTATGAAGAGATAGAAAGGATGATGGCGCCATGATGATTCAGTTAGATTTTCATAGTGATATACCAATTTATGTTCAATTAAGAAATGAAATCATTCGTCTGATTGCCAGCGGCCAATTGGCTTATGGTGATCCTTTGCCAACGGTTCGGGCTTTAGCCGCAGATCTTCATGTCAATACGATGACAGTCAGTAAAACCTATGCATTATTAAAACAGGAAGGTTTTATTACGACAGACCGCCGCCATGGCACACGGGTTTTGCCGGCAGAGAGCGTCGGATTGGAAAATGTGGAAAGTTCATTGTCTTTACTGGCAAGTGAAGCAGTGATCAAGGGCATGGATAAGCAGGCTTTTTTATCACTTTGTGAAAAGTTATTGGATAATATTCATTATGAGAAAAAGCCCCTGGAAAGCAATTGACAATAAATTGTTTATTAAGTTATAATACATTTGTTCATCGGAGGTGAACCATTCGTTAGGAAATGGCAGCCGGATAAGATGTCAGCTGAGATGCTGGGTTCTTGTCCGGATTTTTTTATGAAAGGGGGAGAACAGGATGAAGAAGTCACAGAATTTTACATCTGGAAAAATTTTGACACCACTGATTGGTTTTGCCTTGCCAATATTAGGTGCTTTATTTTTACAAACAATGTATGGTGCAGTAGATATGATGGTAGTTGGGCAATTCGCGCAGGCTGCCGATGTATCTGCGGTATCCACTGGGAGCTGGCTAATGCAGTTAGTAACATCGTTTGTCGTTGGCATTGCTATGGGAACAACTATTCTGTTAGGCAGAAAAATTGGTGAAGGAAAATCCCAGGAAGCTGGCGGCATTATTGGTGCCAGTATTGGCCTGTTTATGATTCTGGGCATAATGATTACAGTGCTGATGGAGGTCTTTGCGGTACCTATTGCCAGAATCATGCAGACGCCGGCAGAAGCTTTTGAGGCAACAGTGCTTTATGTGCGTATCTGCAGTGCCGGAGCTATGTTTATCATAGCGTATAACGTGCTGGGCAGTATTTTCAGAGGCATTGGCAATTCACGAATTCCTTTAATGACAGTAACCATTGCCTGTGTTTGCAATATCATTGGTGATTATCTGTTAGTCGGTGTCTTTCATCTGGCGACAGCCGGGGCAGCGATTGCGACTGTTTCTGCTCAGGCTATTAGTGTTTTAATTTCATTATGGATTATTTCAAAGCAGGAACTGCCATTTGAATTTCATAGGAAGGATATTTCCTTTAAATGGAAAGCAATGGCTGATGTTTTTAAATTAGGTTTTCCAATTGCTTTTCAGGATCTTTTAGTCAGTATTTCCTTTCTGACAATCACGGCCATTGTCAACAGTTTGGGTGTCATTGCTTCAGCGGGAGTTGGGGTTGCCGAAAAACTATGTGGTTTTGTCATGCTGGTGCCATCGGCGTTTGGGCAGTCTATGGCTACTTTTGTTTCTCAGAATATGGGAGCCAAACAGCCGGCACGTGCTAAAAAAGCGCTTGTTTATGGTATTGCCAGCTCTTTAGTTGTGGGTATCATCATGGCTTATTTCTCTATGTTCCATGGTGATCTGATGGCTGGAATTTTCGCTAAAGACAGAGAAGTTATTGCGGCCGCGGCAGAATATTTGAAAGCTTATGCGATTGACTGTCTGCTGGTTTCTGTCATGTTCTGCATGGTGGGCTATTTCAATGGCTGTTCGCAGACGTTCTTTGTCATGATTCAGGGGATTATTGGTGCTTTCTGCGTGCGCATTCCTGTTTCATTTTATATGAGCAGTCTGCGTCCTGTATCGTTATTTAAGGTGGGACTGGCAACGCCAAGTTCAACAGCTGTTCAAATTCTTTTATGTGTCATTTATTTTATCTTTTATCAAAGAAAAATGAAAAAAGAAGAAAACCATAAATAAAAACGGAGAAAAATGTGATTATCTCCGTTTTTTGATTTATACATAATCCTGAACAGCGGTTTTACTGTGAACGGCCTGAGAAAAATCGGTGTAAATGCGTTTTGTCAGGTCAATGCCCTTGGCTTTGGCAATATACCACGCAAAAATCTGGAATGGAATAACCATCAGATAAGGGGCTTTATATTCGTCTAAGTCGATTCCCAAAGCTAATGTATGGTCATCGCTTGCTTCCTTGGCGGATGTTACCGTATAAACATGTGCTGTGTGGCGGCTTTCATAGGCTTTTAACAGATGCAGCTTTTCCATGCATTTTCCGCCTGTTTCCATAAAGAAAATACGATGTTCTGGGTTTACTTCCAGATATGGGCCATGCATATAAGCCTCTAAATCATAACCAGCGGTTGGCACACGAACGGTTTCACAGAATTTTGTCTCAAATTCCTTGATTGTCCCAAAGCCTGAACCATAAGCAACACCAGTCATGCGCTTGGCATCAATAAAATCTTCCATATGTTTTTGAATAAAGGCTTCAGAGCTCTCAATAATATACTGAATTTTCAGACTTTCCCTGAAAAAATCATCGATTTCTTTCTTTTCCTGCGCTTCTGAAATCAGTCCCTTTTTAACGCCGAGCCTTAATCCCAGCAACATTAAGGAAAGGACAGTTGATGTAAATCCCATGGTCACATAACCCACTCTTTCTCTGCCGCAGCCAATATCGAGGGTACAGTCGGTGACAGCTGTTATTTCACTGTCGGGAATACTTGTGACTGCAATAGTGGTCAGTGCTGACTGCGCCTTCACTTTTTCAAGTGCTTGAATGGTTGAAGTGCTCTGTCCGCTTTGGGAAATGCCTAAAACCAAATCTAAATGCGGATTGATGGTTTCATAATTACAATAATTGTAAGGTTCCTGGATATCGATGCGGACATGTGCACATTTTTCAATATAATATTTGGCGCTGCAGGCCGCATTGATACTTGAACCTGTCCCTAAAATAAGCCATTCCTCTGTGGATGCTGGTATTTTTGAAAGAGTGTTATCAACACAGGCAGGATAGGCGGCAATGATATCCCGCATGGTTTTAGGTTCCTGATAAATATAACTAAGCATTGTTGGTTTATTTTCCATGATTTATCTCCCTTTGTTTTTTTAGTTGAATCCCACAGGATTCACGAATGATTAATTCTGGTTCATGATAATAAGGAATGGACTCTTTGTTTTCATGAATCAGATTCATTAATGTTTGAACAGCGACCCTGCCTAAATATTCATGATGCTGGTCGATCGTTGTCAGACGGGGAATTTGAAATTCTGTATTGGCAAAACGATCACAGCTGACAACTTTGATATCCTGCGGACAATGAATGCCAGCATCGGCAAAGGCCCGGATAGCGCCCAGTGCCACATTATCATTGATCGCAATGACGGCAGTAGGAAGTGAATGCGCCTGTGCCATTAACTGGCGAGCCCCTTCATATCCGTCTTTTGAATAGTAGTCATTTAAAATAATGTCATCAGGGTCAATATTGACATAAACAGAAAGTGTTTCTTTGAAAGCTTCAACTCTTTCTTCAGTGATGCGAACCCCGGGTTCTCCGCCTAAAAATGCAATTTTCTGGTGGCCTAAGGCTAATAGATGAGCTGTGAGTAAAGCAATTCCCTTTCTGATATTTCTTGAGATAAAGGTGCATTCGCACTGCGCATGTTTCTGTCCGATAATGACGACGGGAATTTCTTTATTCAAGGCGTTGAGTGTTTCCAGATATGTCATATCCACATCAACCCGGTCAATATGCCCGCCTAAAATTAAGATACCGTCTACGCGGTGTTCCTGAATGGTGTTCAGAATTCTGATTTCTTCTTTAATGGCATTTGCCGTTTTGTGCGAGCCGGCAGTCATTGTGTTGACTAAAAGCAGTGCATATCCCAATTCTCTGCTGCAGCTTTCTATTTCATCAATCATAGATGTGAAATAGGGATTGGCAATGTCTGAAACAATGACGGCAAAAGTATTCGTTCTTTGAGAAACCATGCCCCGAGCCAACTGACTGGGCTGAAAGTGGTACTGGCGAATGATTTCCAGAACTTTTTCTCTCTTAGCGGGAATGACAGAGGGATGATTGTTTAATACCCGGGAAACGGTGGACACGGAAACGCCGCTGAGCTGAGCTATTTCTTTGATGGTCATTCTTTTTTTGGCCATTTCAATCACTCTCCTTATGCATAGTGTATAATAGTTTAACAGAAATTACAAGCTTTTTTGGTAACGTTATCAAAAGCTGTTGACAATCGGTAAAGAAACAGGATATACTTGAAGTATAAATAAAAAAATAAAGGTTTTATAATAGTTTTTTTACTTATTAAAGTGATTGCGGGACATCCGCTGATTTTTTTGAAACGCTTTGGTAACGTTACCAGGAAAGGGGATGCTTATGAAAACAGTACTTGGTGTAGATTTAGGCGGAACAAAAATTCTGATTGGTGAATTGGATATGTTGGGAAATATCCTTTTAGAAAAAACCTATGTTTCTGATGTTGCCAGCCAGGAACGGGCAATTCAGAGAATCATTGCCTGCTTGCATGACTTCACAAGTCAGCCAATGAAAGGAGAGGTTCAGGCAATCGGTATTGGATTAGTTGGCAGAGTAGACCGTAAAAAAGGCCGTTGGCTGGAAATCCATCCAGAGCTTGCCCAACCGATTGATGCGGCACAAATCATTGGCGATGAATTTGGCTTGCCTTGTTTTATTGGAAACGATGTTTATTGTGCGAGCTTAGCTGAACAAACTTATGGCATGGGAAGGATATCTGACAATTTTGTCTATCTCAATATTGGCACGGGACTTGCGGCCAGATGTATCATTGATGGCAAAATACTGGAAGGCAGCCATTTTGATGCCGGAGAGATTGGTCACGTCATTGTCGATATGAACCATCATGCAGCTTGCATTTGCGGCAGTCATGGCTGTGCCGAATCGTTGATTTCCGGTTCAGGACTGCATGAAAGAACAGTCGAATGTTACGAGCAGTATCCAGATTCATGCATTCAGCTGCCTGAAACGGGAAGAATCTCTGCGCAGGCACTGTTTGACGGCTATGAGCAAGGCGATGCTCTCTGTGCTGCAGTACTTCATCAGGCGATGAAGGCACTGGCAGCAGTTATCATGAATTTGATTCGTTTTTGTGATCCCGAGGCGATTGTGCTGGGCGGAGGGATTGGCGGCAGTGCTTGGGTATCTAAGCATCTGATGGATTATTTAAATCCTAAAACCATCCGCTTTATCACCAAAGGCATTCAGAAAACAAGTTTAGATGCACGGACAATTGGCCTTAAAGGAAGTGCACAGTTAGCGATTCAGTTTTTATCAGAGGAGGAATAACAATGAATCGGTCATTTATAGAAGATATTATGCATTCCGGCATGATTCACCGGCCTTTGCGTCTGGATGAATCAAAATCTTTTGAACACTATCATGGCAATGCGCAAATTTTAGAAGAAATAGTACTTTTTTCTAAAGAAGTGAGAAATTATGAGTTTAAACATCAGGGCTGCGGAGAATGCTATACTGATGAGGCGGGCATGCTTCATCTTTCTTCCAGTCAGATCTATGATCATTGGCCAAAGGGAGCTCCGGCTGATGGGGACTATACAAATTATGGTGTAGTAACCGCCAGCTGTGCACTGCCTAGACTGGATTTAAGTACATATAATCGTCTTTCCTTTGAAATCAAACCTAATTGCCCGGGAATGGTTAATCCGCATATCATGGTGAGTTTGAAAAATGATGGTGTCATTAAAGTGCCTGATATTTATAATCGTGAAGGCTATCATACAGCCAATCTGAAAAATAATCAATGGCAGACATGCTTTTTGGAAATTAGCGATCTTGCCCGGGATGCCATGACTGAAATCGCCTTTAGTGTGCTGATCAATGGTCAGGACCGGGCAACGGTCAATCATATGCATTTTGAAATCCGCAGGGTTGCCATCCAAAAGGCGGCTTCATCGAGTATTTCCAAGGGCTGGATGCCAGCACGTCATGAGCTGGTTTACAGTCACAACGGCTATAATATATCATCACCTAAGCTGGCAATTTTGAATGACTCTGGCTCATTGGCATTTCAGCTGATAGATGCCAAACAGCATATCTGTGTTTATGAAAATAAAACGAAAGAGATCAAAACATCTGTCGGTCAGTTCCAGATGCTGGATTTCAGCGATTTTCAGGAAAAAGGGCGCTATTATTTAAGTGTTAACGATATAAGAACGGAGGATTTCTTTATCGATGATTATCCTGCACGCTGGCATGATTCGATTTACCGCAGTCTTAACTTTATATTTTGCGAAAGATGCGGCTGTCCGGTGACTGGCCTTCATGGCAGCTGTCATGAGGATGTGATTGCAACTCACCGGGGACAGACCATTATTTTCAACGGCGGATGGCATGATGCCGGGGATGTTTCCCAGCAGCTTGTTCAGAGTGCAGAAGTGACAGAAGCACTTTATGGCATGGCAGAAACCGTGAAGCATCAGGACTTGCCGTTATATTTAAGGCTAATGGAAGAAGCGGAATGGGGGTTGGACTTCATTTTTAAAACCAGATTTCAGGATGGCTATCGGGCTACGAGTGCTGGTGTTACCCGCTGGTCTGACTGCCGCATCGGGAATATGGATGACAGTTATGCCAGAGTGCACAATAATGCCTATGAAAACTTTTTCTTAGCTGGCATTGAAGCTCGCATTGCCCGGATGATGGATCAGGAGGACCGGCTTTTAGCGCGGACCAGAGAAATTGCCATCGAAGATTTCGCTTTTGCTTTGGCTGTTTTTGAGAAAGATGGCTTTAAGCATGAACCGGTTTTCTGGGAACACACTTACAACATGTCAGAGAGTCTGTTTTTAGCGACCATGGTTCAAAGTGCCTGTGCGCTTTATCAGCTGACAGGAAGGGATGCGTATGCCAAGTATGCGCAGCAATGGGTTGCCCGGCTGATCGCATGTCAGGAACAGACGGGGATTCGCCTGTTTGATGGTCAGATATTAAAAGGCTTTTTCTATCGCAGTCATGCGCATCGTGTTGTTCAGCATTTTAACCATCAGGCCAGAGAACACATCTATGCCAAGGCATTAAGTGCCCTGATTGAAAGCAATGTCTGTCCATCCGAAAATGACGCTTATCGCCAATGTTTAAAAGATTATGGAGATTATTTAAAATATCTGATGCAGTTTACCTATCCATATCCGATGATTGCCAGTGGTGTTTACCGCGATGATGAATGCAATGATCAGGAAAGCTTTTCCCGCCAGCATCTTTTGACAGGAGAGGAAGCAATTCAGGATTTTTCCAAACAGCTGGCTGCCTCTTGTCAGGTAGCGGAGCATTTCTATGTCCGAAGATTTCCAGTTTGGTTTTCTTTCAGAGGCAATAATGCCATTTTGCTATCTATGGCTAAATCAGCGTCTGTCATTGGCCGCTGCCTGGACGATCAGGATTTAATGGATACTGCCGAGGGTCAACTGCAATGGATGGTGGGGATGAATCCTTTTGGACAGTCGCTGGTTTATGGCGAGGGACATCATTACGCATCATTATACAGCGTTTTAACCGGTGAAATGACAGGTGCCATGCCGGTGGGCATTCAAACGTTTGAAAATGAAGATGAACCCTACTGGCCACAGCTGAACAACGCAACTTATAAAGAAGTGTGGGTTGGCCTGGCCGGTAAATGGATGGAGATTCTGATTGACTTGTATAAGGGATAGTGACTGCTGTCCCTTTTTTTATAAAAATGATTAGCAATGCCATTTTACTGATACCGGGTCAGTTTCATCAATAAGCGCAGCATTTTTTAAACTGTGATATAATCTGGCCAGTTCTTCTTTAGCGAATTTGTCATAAACGTCTTTATCTGCGTTCAGCCCGGCAGTGCTGTAAGCATGGACAGCTGCGCCATAAAAGGTAAAGCCTAAAGCATTTGTCGGTGTTGTGATCACTGCCATCGCTGTCGCAATTGCTTTGGCGACTGCTTCGGCAATGGGATCATGCGTCTGAAGACGTGCAAGTGCTCTGGCCTGGTTTAAAACAGGCTTGACTTCTTTAAGTGTCATTTTATGATTTAAGTAATCAAAACATTGATTAATCAGAACATCAAAATCAAAACAGGAAGTATGTTCTTTGAAAATTGGAAGATAATTTTCTGAAACCTCCTGGATGGCCCATGCGGCCAGTGTTTTTTTACTTTGGGTCTCAATTAAAGCCATCAGGGCAATAACGGAAGGATCCTGCAGATCTCCCAGCATTTTTCTAAGTTTTGCCATTTCATTCAACTCCTTTTTATCATCATAACGAATCCTGTATGTAAAAGCAATCTTAAATATTTTAAGGCCGGCTTTTATGTTATAATGATTTTAGTAAAGGGGGGAAGCCATATGAAATTTTATCAGCCATTATGCGCAGCACCATTTAAAAAAGATGAATATTATTCAGAGCTTCTTCCATGTCATACCTTGGCCCCTTATATTCGCTGTTTTTGGGGAAGCGAAAAAAATAAGGGACATGCCTCGGGATTAGTTATTCCGGATGTCTGTGCAGATCTTATTTTTCGTATTTGGGAAGACAGAATAGAGGCTTTTTTTATTGGTGTCAGTGATGAACCGTTTATTGGCAATTATACCTATGCGCATTGCAGTACATTTGGCATCCGTTTCTATGCCTGGACAATGAGTCTTTTTAGCGGAGCGGATTTTAGCGGAACGAAAAATATGGTCTATGCGGATAATTATTTTTTTGAACCATTCATTAAAGAAATTTGTAAAAAGCTTGTGACGGCAGCGACATTGATAGAAAGAAAAAGGGCTGCCGAAGAGGTACTAATAAAATATTTATGTCTTTCCAGAAAACAAATCATTATGCAGGAAGCCGCAGAACAGATTTTGCAAGGCAAGGGCATTATCCCTGTCCATGAAATCGCTGCTTCAATTCATATGAGCAGCCGCCAGCTGGAACGTATTTTTCAGTCTGAAACAGGCCTTTCTCCTAAAAAGCTTTCTTCTCTTATCAGATATCAGGCGCTGTGGGCAGATATTTTGAATAATGATCATTTCTCTTTTGCTCAGAAAAGCATCGCGTTTGGCTTTAGCGATCAGGCCCATATGTGCCGGGAATTCAAGAAATTTCATGGCATGAATATCGATGAAGCCAAAGCTTATGCTTTAAAAGATGTCGCATTTATTCAAGACATGACCTCATTCAAACATTAAAATGAAGATATAAGGAGGGATTTGATGGCAAATCATACACTGGCTCAGGCAGTTCAGGAAAAACTTGAGACTGTCGGAAATGTCCGGCATATTCCCATGATGGGCGGCTATATTTTCTATTATCGGGAAAAGGTCATTGGCGGCATTTATGAACCTGGATTTATGTTAAAGGTATGTCCGACAAGTCTTAGACTGTTAAAAGGATTTCCAATGCTTTCGCCTTATGAAGGCGCAAAGCAGATGATTCTTGTCGATCAGCTGGATCAGCTGGATTTTTTAGAGGACTTATTAGAAGGCATGTATCAGGAATTGCCGGAAAGAAAGCCAAGAAAATCGAAAAAAAATTAATTTTTAATGACATGAGGAGAGAAGAAAAATGACAAAAGTAAGTTGCTGCGGACTATTTTGTGAAGCTTGTTCTTATTATCAGAAAGTATGTACAGGGTGCAAACAGAGTCAGGGAAGTCCATTTCATATGGCAGGAGAAAGTAAATGTCCGATTTATATCTGTGCGCTAAAGAAAGGTTTTGAAACATGTGGTTCCTGTCATGAGTTAGTATGTAAAATTTGGAGGGAGACACGGGATCCCCGCTATGATGATGAGGCGTTTGAAAAAGACATTCAAGAGCGCATCAGAAACTTAAATCATATGCATCAATAAAGCAGAAGTTATCAAAATAATAAAAACGCGTCAGTCTGTTTTAGATTGGCGCGTTTGTGTTGTTATAACATTTAATTGCTTTCTATTTGCGAAACAATATAAGGAATTACCTGATTTGAAGGGATATTTAAAATATGAGAGAATGAATCTACTAACATCTTCTCTGCTTCACGATAAATTCCTTCATCTGCCGCTGGAAGTTTTTTCTTTTTGGCCTGCAGTGAGATACGATGATGATAAATAGATTTTAACATCGTTGTAATTTTTAAACAGTCACCGCCGTGAAGAATGGTGTTAAATAATTCTTTTCTTTGGTTTCTGTCTTCCACCCATATATCCGGCTGATCCTTTAGCTGAGTGATAATATTTTCTACCTCTTGCCGATTCAGCGTTTTTTTCATCTGAGAAACGAGCGTTTCATTATCTATAGGCACGTAAATCAGAGATTTTGAATCATTGACAGGCTGCAAAACATAATAATCTCGCTCAACATTCATGATCTTTTTAGTGGTAATATCGACAATCTGACAAATACCGCTGTGATCATAAAAAACTGTATCATTCTTTTTAAACATTGACACCATTCCTTTCTGTGTAAAAATAAAAAACACCGCTTATCTTAGACAACTGGACTTACGTTATCCAATCAACCGCGCGATGTCTAAGTATATTTTACCACTTTTTTAACAAAAATGTAATGTGGAAATCAACATTTTTCTTCTCAACCAAATTAAAGGCTGTTATAATGGAAAAAATTGGGGGGTGTTAAAATGTTCATGAATATTCCTGAATCCAAACGCTGGATTCATATTGAAAAAATAGAGAAAGGCTGGTCAGAGGATCATAAATATCATGTGGTTGATGATAAAAATGAGCATTATTTGCTCAGAATTTTTAAATTAGAACGATATCAGCGATACCTGGATCAATATCAGGCACTAAAGTCATTATCAGCCTTGCGTTTACCAGTTCCATATCCTTATAAAATTGCTAAGGTAAATGACAAGATGGGATATATCCTGCTTGCATGGATGGCAGGCGAAGACCTGGGAAGTGCCCTAGAACGGTTCAGTCATCATGAACAATATCAGCTGGGAAAAGAGGCCGGTGAAATACTATTTCAGATACATCAGTGTTTTCCTGCGGCCCCAAAAGACTGGGAAAGCCAGTTTGAAATGAAAAAACAGCAGCAGCTTGCGGCTTTTAAAGCACAGTCAGTCAATGATGCATGTTATCAGAAAACAGTACAGTTTTTAGAAAGTTATATCCCTTTTTCGCAAAAACGGTCAGGCGTATTTTGCCATGGTGATTTTCATGTTGGCAATCTGCTTTTAAATAATGGTCATATTGCCGTCATTGATTTTGATCGTTGTGAATATGAGCAAGATGCCTATGATGAATTTAAACCATTCTGCTGGAATGTTAAAGCAAGCCCTTATTTTGCCTCCGGAATCATTGATGGCTATTTTAAGCAGGAAATTCCCCGGGATTTCTTTTGTGTACTTTCTGGCTATGCAGCACTATCTGTGATTTCACAATATCTCTGGTCTTTAAAATTTGGCGAAGAAGAACTGCATACAGCCAAAGAGGTTGCGGAAATGATGCTGGACTGGTTTGATCAATGGCAAACGGTGATTCCTCGCTGGTATATTTCTGATCGATATGTGATAGAGCATAGCAGCGGTGCTGTCGTACAGCATCAGAATCAATTTCTGGTTGTGACACATCAGTCCGGACATACGAGCTTTAGCAAAGGGCATCTTGAACCTGGCGAAACACCGGAAATGGCGGCGATCAGGGAAATACGCGAAGAAACGGGATTGGATGTTCAAATTGATTTATCCAGAAAGACAGTCTGTACATACTATCCGAGAGCCGGTCATTTGAAAGAAGTGACTTATTTTTTAGCAGAAACAAAATGCTCTGACCTTACTTTGCAGGAGGCGGAAATTAAAGATGCGCACTGGTTAAGTAAAGCCGATGTGCTAAAAGTATTAAGCTTTGAAAATGACAGAATTATTTTTAAAAATTTACTTCAACAATAAATCCCATGTCATCAGGAGAACTTTATGAAATATCATCAAATCATATTATTAAAGAATGGGCAGAAGTGCAGCCAGGGAAAGCCAATTGCTCAAAGAAAAGTCGGAGCGTCAAAATGAGATTGAAATCATTGCCATCGTTGATCATGTTGTGGCAGAAACAGAAACATTGCGCTGAATTGGGTATGAGCATTGTTAAGGAATTTTGGGACTGGGAATTGGACAGGCATTAATGGAGGTCTGTATTGAATGTGCCAAAAGTGCAGAATATATTCAGCTTGAACTTAATGTTGTTGCGGATAATACCAAAGCTTTATCTTTGTATAGAAAATTTGGTTTTGTGGAATACGGAAGAAATCCTAAAGGTTTCAATTCTCATTTGTCAGGATTTCAAGAGCTTATTTATATGAGATTAGAGTTATAATGTATATGCAAAGTTTTTAGCTGACAAAATTATGATTGTTAAAAGTGGAGGAAAACTAATCCTCCACTTCTTTGTGTTTTATTTATAAAAAAACCAGTGCTAAGCACTGGCTGTTATCAAAAATGGTGGGCCTGAATGGACTCGAACCAACGACCTCACCCTTATCAGGGGTGCGCTCTAACCACCTGAGCTACAGGCCCATTTTCGACTGCCCATATATACTATCATAAACTTGTATTCCCGTCAATCATTTTTTTGAAATTTTTACAGTCCCTGTAAAACATAATTACACAAAGCCAATCATCTAATAAAGCAGTTTGAAATCATAAAGACATAAAACATAGGGTAGTTTCATAATAATAGAACAGGTGATGTATGTGAAAAAATATCTGGCTATTCTTTTATTGATGACGATTTGTCTGGTAGGTTATTTTTGGCTAAAAGCCCCATCACTAACAACAACAGCTGTTTCTGCCAATCAGAACTTAACAGGCTTTGTGGTCACAATAGATCCTGGTCACGGCGGGCTCGATAATGGCGCAAGTGTGGGGAAAACAAAAGAAGATGAATTAAATTTAAAAATATCAGAGGCATTAAAAACAGAGTTGGAGAGCCGAGGGGCAACTGTTTATTTAACACGAAGTGATGATCAGGATATGACACAGCGAAATTACAATTACAGCAAGCAGGATGATATGTATTTAAGGGCGCAGAAAATTGATGAAAATAATCCGGATGTTTTTGTCAGTATTCACCTCAATGCGTCTTCCAATACGAGTGCCTGGGGCTCACAGGTGTTTTATTATGGTAAAAGTGAGCAGGGAAAAACACTTGCAGCAATTATTCATAATGCCATGAAGCCAGTTACAGGAACTACTAAAAAAATCCAAAGTGCTGATTTTTATGTGCTGCGCTGTACAAAGACAGTCGGTGTTTTGATTGAATGTGGTTTTATCAGCAACGCTAATGAACGCGGGCAGTTAAGAAGCAGTAAATATCATCAAAAACTCGCTTCTGCCATTAGTGACGGTATTGAAGAATACTTATTATCTATGTCGGAATAATCGATTATTGTGATTTTCAAATTTTGAATATGATGAAAATATTCTCAGTTTTAGTTGATTTTTTTCTTTAATCATCGTATAATCAGGGCAAGCTAAACGTATGTCTTACATACGTTTTATCTTTTTAAGCTATATGTGAAAAAAATAACTTGAATGGAGAGGGTAAAATGATGATGAAATATGATGTAGTCATTGTCGGCTGTGGTGTTGCCGGTCTTTATGGTGCTTTGCAATTTCCTGAGGATGTGAGAGTGCTGGTTATCTCTAAAAGAGAATTGCAATGTTCAAACAGTTCGCTGGCCCAAGGTGGTGTTGCCTGTGTACTAGATCTTGAAAATGATAATTATGATTTGCATATCCAGGATACTTTGATTGCTGGTAAAAATGCAAATCGCCGAGAAGCGGTTGAAATATTAGTGCGTGAAGGACCTGCAGATGTTTTGAAAATCAAGGAATTAGGTGTCGATTTTGATTTGGATGAACAAGGAAAGCTTCAAAAAACACTGGAAGGCGGACACTGCAGAAATCGTATTGTACATCATCGTGATTCAACAGGAAAAGCAATCGTTGATGCATTGATTGAGAAAGTTATTATGAGTCCTAATATTGATCTTGTTTCTAATACGAAATTATTTGAATTGAAAAAAGTCAAAGGCGGATTTGTTGCTGGCATACTGCATTTTAATGAAGCATTTACAGTTAAGGCCAGATTTGTTTTGCTTGCCAGCGGCGGTATCGGCCGCGTTTATCCATATACAACGAATTCTGCGATTGCAACTGGCGATGGCATTATGTTTGCCTATGAACTTGGCGCTAAGATTAAACATCTAAACTGGATACAATTTCATCCAACAGCATTTGCCTGTTCTCATGGCCGTGAACGTTTCTTAATTTCTGAAGCAGTCCGCGGTGAAGGCGCACATCTTTTGAACGCTAAAAAACGAACTTTTACGCATAAATATGATAAACGCGGTGATTTAGCGCCTCGTGATGTTGTCGCTGAAGCAATTTACAGAGAATCACTTAAGCAAGGCAATGAAGAAATATATCTGGATATTCGTCACAAGGACGCTGATTTTGTCAAAGCACGTTTTCCAATGATTTATCAGCGCTGCCTGCAGGAAGGAATTGATATGACTAGAGATCTGATTCCGGTTTTCCCATGCCAGCATTATTTAATGGGCGGCATTGATGTCGATTTAAATGGTCATACGACTGTCGATGGATTATATGCAGCAGGAGAATGCAGTCATACCGGAGTGCATGGCAAAAATCGCTTAGCCAGCAATTCATTGTTGGAGGCACTGGTATTTTCCCGCCGGGCAGCGCAGGATATAACGCGCCGTTTAAGGGAAAAGCCTAATGTAAATATTAGTGAATGTGAGATTCGTTCAGTTCGCGGTATACCTTGTCCGAAAGGCTACAAAACAGAAATTCGTCAGATGATATATCAGGCTCATTTCATATTAAAAAAACCGGAATTATTTAAACCTTATTTGAAGCGGGTGAATGAAATCCTGACGATTTTAAAGAGTGAAGATTATGAAATGACACATGATTATCTGGAAGATTTGAGTTTGGCTACCGTAGCAAAACTCATATTAGAGGAGGATATTGCCGAATATGAAGCTTAATCCATTTTATATTGATGCCTTGATTTCTAAAGCTATTTCCGAAGATATCGAGTACATAGATGTAACAACTGATTATCTGATTGATGAAAATCAGGTAGATGAAGCCTATTTTGTAGCTAAGCAGTCCGGGATAATCGCCGGACTGGATATAGCGATGAGAGTTTTTGAATTACTGGATTCTTCTTTTGAAAAGACAGTTTATAAAAAAGATGGTGATTTTGTTCAGGCAGGAGAAAAAATTGTTTCTTTCAAAGGACATACGCAGGCACTTTTAAAGGGAGAAAGAACAGCCCTGAATTTAATTCAGTTTATGTCTGGTATTGCGACAAAAACTCATGCTGCCTGCCAGGAGGTAAAAGGATATAACTGCCGCATTGTGGATACCAGAAAAACTTTGCCAGGATTAAGACCTATTTCAAAATATGCTGTCTGTGTTGGCGGCGGAACGAATCATCGTTATAATTTAAGTGATGGCGTGATGTTAAAGGATAACCATATAGATGCTGGCGGAGGCATTGCCAAAACCGTTGCGAAAGTTCGTTCACAAATCAGTTTCATGACAAAAATCGAAGTAGAGACGCGTGATCTTGCGGAAGTTCAGGAAGCTATTGATGCTGGAGCGGATGTCATTATGCTGGATAATATGGATAATAGCACGATGAAAAGGGCAGTTGAAATGATTCATCATCGGGCATTAGTAGAAGCCAGCGGCAATATGTCTATAGAACGATTGAAATCTGTAGCAGCTTGCGGCGTAGATATCATTTCGATTGGGGCTTTGACACATTCCGTCCAGGCATTTGATATTTCGATGAAATTTTTTAAAAAAAGTGTTGACGAAAAATAGTTTGTATGATATTATATATGAGCAGTCGGGAAATGGGCCTGTAGCTCAGGTGGTTAGAGCGCACCCCTGATAAGGGTGAGGTCGTTGGTTCGAGTCCATTCAGGCCCACCATTTAAATGACTGCTCATGTTGGGGCCATAGCTCAGCTGGGAGAGCACCTGCTTTGCACGCAGGGGGTCAGGAGTTCGATCCTCCTTGGCTCCACCAATTTACATGTGAAACTTCTTCGTAAGAAGAAGCTTTTTTTTACACTTTTAAGGAGGGGCAATATGAAGATAAAGAAATTGTTCGGGACAAAGGATTTTTATAAAGAGGCAATCTTGATTGCCTTGCCAATCATGTTGCAGCAGTTTGTTGCTTCGTTTGTCAATCTTATTGATAATGTGATGATTGGAAGTGTAGGAGCAACAGCACTGACCAGCGTGACTGTAGCAAATAAATTTTATATGGTTTTTAATTCAACTATGTTTGGTCTGTGCGGGGCTGCCGGCATTTTTATAGCTCAATATTATGGTGCTAAAAATCATCGCCGTTGTCAGGATGTATTTAATATCAATCTTGTTTGCTGCGGGCTGATTGCCTTATTTTTTATGACACTGGCGATGTTTTTCCCTACATTTATCTTAGGGCTATTTACTAAAACGGAAAGTATCATGGCTTTGGGTCTGGATTATTTGAATGTGATTAAGTATTCCTATTTGCCGACATCTATTTCTTTTACAGCAATGATGGCCTTAAGAGCAGTCGGAATTAACGCAATTCAGTTAAAAGTTGGTGTCGTGACAGTTGCAACGAATACTTTTTTAAATTATTGTCTGATTTATGGTAATCTTGGTTTTCCGGTTCTTGGTGTAAAAGGTGCAGCTATTGCAACACTGATTGCCAGAATTGTTGAAATGATTATCTATTCAACTTTGTTGTTAAGAAAGAAGCATTTCTTTTTCTGGGATTTTCCAGGTATGCTGCATCTTGACTTCAAATTGATGAAAGGTATGTTTAGAAAAGCTGTGCCTTTGACTGCCAATGAAATTATGTTCTCGGTAGGAATGGCGATGATCTTCAAGTCCTATATGCGTGTGGATGAATATTTAGTCGCAGCAATTACAGTTGTTGATACGGTTATCAATATTGCCTTTATTATTTTTGGCGGTTTGTCATCAGCGGTAAGTATTTTGATTGGTAAACGTTTAGGGGCCAATGAATTAGAAGAGGCCAGAGAAAACTCGGTTAAATTGATTTTCTTTGGAGCCATGGTTTCGGTAGCCATTGGAATTATTCTGTTTATTGCGGCTAGGTATATCCCATTGATTTATCAGCTGGACGATACAATTGACGCAACGATAACAACATTGTTAAGAATCAAAGCCTGCCTTTTGCCTGTATATGTGGTTAATGTCTGTGTTTTCTTTACATTAAGAGCAGGCGGGGATGCACGTTCGACATTGATTATGGATTCTGGCTATTTATGGGGTGTCAGTGTTTTAGTTTCTACTGGACTTTCTGTGTTTACTTCAATCCAGTTAGTGCCGCTGTTTGTTGTTGTGGAGTCACTGGATATTGTAAAAATGGGGCTGGCTATTTATTACCTCAAAAAAGGAACATGGGTTAGAAATTTAACGGCATAGATGTCATCATCTATGTCTTTTTGGTTAAAATAAGGGGCTTGATTCTACTGATTTTTGCCAGTGAATTAAAGTCGCCAAAAGTGAATTTTTGTGGTATACTGCCTAAATACGCAGAAACATAAAAATAAAATTGACAAAGCAAAAATCAGGTGCGTAAATACAATGGTGGGCTCATAAAGCTGTAATCGTTGTTAAAGAGGAGAGGTTAAAATGGCAAAAAGAATGAATAAGACAAATGAAAATCAATTTTTTAAGTCGTTGGATGGACTGGCATATGGCATGTTTGTAAGTATTGGCATTGGCGCAGTAATGATCGAACTTGGAAAAATCTTTAATTTTAATCAGCTTATCGCTTGGGGAGGCGCAGTGCAAAATCTCGCAGGACCTGCAATAGGCATTGGTATTGCATATGCGACAGGAACAACTGGTATTGCACTTTTATCTGCGGGCTTAGCAGGTGCAATTTGTGTTAGTGACAGTGCAGCATGGCCAATCTGTGCTTATTTGGCAGTCATGATTTCTTGCTATGTCGGGCAGTTCATAAAGGATAAGACACCAATAGATATTTTTTTAACTCCTGTGATTACAATCGCTGTTGCGGGATTAATAAATTGTGTTGCCGCACCTTATATCGACTGGGCTGTTGATTGGCTGGTCTGCCAAATTGATTTGGCTGCGACTTTTCCTGTTTGGATGATGAGCATGCTGGTTTCTTGTTTAATGGGATTGATTGGTATAACACCATTAATTTCACTAAGCATTAGTTATACCATTGGATTAAATGGGCTGGCGGCAGGCGCAGCAATTGCTGGTGAATGTGCGTTTATGATGGGATTAGCGGCAATGAGTATGAATGATAATGAAATCGGAGATGTCATTGCTACAGGAGCAGGCATGGGCCTGTTACAATTTAAAAATGCAATAAAACATCCGTTGATTTTAATTCCGCCTATTTTAACTAGTCTAATTAATGGTCCGTTATCTGCCTGTCTTTTGAAATTATCAGGCACAACTTATGGTGCGGGTATAGGGAATGTGGCTTTTGCTGGGCCATTATCCATTGTTTCAGTGATGGGCAATTCATATTGGCTGATGGTAATTATTGTCGATATGCTTTTGCCGATTATTATTTGTTATAGTATATATCGTGCTTTTTTGCGACTTGGCTGGATCAGAGCGGGAGATTTAAAAATACGCAGGCTTTAAAACAAAACACGCGGAATTGCAAAAAAGTTCAATATGTTCTTTATTATCTTTAACAGTGATGGCAGTATGATTGATGATAAATGCAGTTAAAGGTAAAAATAAAAAAGGCTAAAGCAAGAAAAAAATGTTGATGATTGAATCTCTCATATCTGAATGCTATAATGTGTATCAAAAGTTGGATAAATCAGATTTTGCGAGGTGTGACTTTATGGATCTGACAGACGAAATCAAAGAATTATTGTATTCTTACGGTGCTGATTTGGTTGGCATTGGAGATTTGAGTGAGGTTGAAAATTGTGATTTTAAAATAGGAATTTCTGTTGCTGTTGCACTACCTAAAGATATCATCATTGATTTACAGAAAGCCCCAACGAAGGAATATTATGATTTATATTATTCTTTAAACAAGAAATTAAATGAAATCGTGATGGCAGGAGAAAACTTTTTGAAAAAAAGAGGATTTGAAGCTTATGCACAGACCACAGAACGTGTGGAAGTAAATCAAAATAAAATCTCTAGGTTACCCCATAAAACGGTAGCTACAAGGAGCGGACTTGGCTGGATTGGGAAAAATTGTTTGTTAGTAACTTCTCAATATGGCTCTGCCATACGTCTTTCTTCTTTGCTGACCAATGCACCTTTGAAATGTGATAAGCCGATCAATCAATCCTATTGTGGAATGTGCAGCCAATGTGTAAAAAATTGTCCTGCACAGGCATTAAAGGGTAGTTTATGGACGGTTGGTATGCCAAGAGAAGAAATTGTGGATATAGAAAAGTGTTACAAAAAACAAGTAGAGATAATGTCAAAAAGTACAGGCATTGAAACGGATTTATGCGGAAAATGTTTTGCGGTTTGTTCGTATACTAAAAAATATCTGCAAGATAGAACTTTATAAATTCTGATTTGTAGGAGGATTAAATCAATGGATAAAATTTTGACTTTTGATTGCTATGGTACATTATTAAACACAGATATTCTATATGAATATATTTATAATTTAGCGGAGAAAAACAAACTATCTGGAAATAAAGCCAGAGAAATATTTATTAATTATGAAGACCGGTTAATGTACGGAGAAGATTTTATCCTTTATGATCAGCTATTATTAAATGTATTAGAATATTGTGATATGGAACTTAATACAGATATATTTTCATCACAATGGGAAAAGGTCATTGATTTACATAGGCATTTTGAACCTTATGAGGATGTTATTAATACACTAAACTATTTGAAAAAACAAAATTATCAACTTATACTGATGTCTAATTCTTCACATGATATAATGAAATCTCATATGGAGAAATTAGAAAATCTTTTTGATGATTATGTGTTAGCAGAAGATACAAAATGTTATAAGCCTAATCTAAAGTTTTTTGAATATACAAGTAAGAAGTATAATTTAACAAAGAAAGAACATTACCATATTGCAAAAGGATATTGGTGGGATATAGTTCCTTGTTCTAAATTAGGTTGGAATAAAATATGGGTTAATAGAAAGCATATAACAGGAAATATAAAACATTTACCCTACCAAGAAATAACAACTTTAGACGAACTTAAAAAAATTTTATAATCTCAATTAAATTGAAAAAATAAGGAAAAAGATAGATTTCACTTTCATTTCCTTAATTCCAGTTTCATTTTACAATACAGGGTGGAAAAATTAAGATAAAAAAGTTCAAAAAACTCTTGCATAAATGAAAATGCTGTGGTATTATATACAAGCACTGATAAGTGAGCGCTGCTTGAATAGCTCAGTCGGTAGAGCAATCGGCTGTTAACCGATCGGTCGTAGGTTCGAGTCCTACTTCAAGCGCCAGTGGC
>Ga0129308_1001167_pt1 | contig 29719 bp, 28 predicted proteins | sample L827metagenome_FD_94440 | JGI IMG/M metagenome (GOLD analysis project Ga0129308, IMG submission 94440) | Ring-tailed lemur group fecal microbial communities from Wisconsin, USA - L827 metagenome | ecosystem: Host-associated > Mammals > Digestive system > Large intestine > Fecal | place: USA...
GCAGCGTAAACTCGACATTTCGTTTTTGAGCAGTCAAATAATCATAACGATTCAATGCCAAACATCGAGTGATACGCCCTAAATACGGAAGTAGTTTTTGAGGACGATCCGGAGGAATCTGTTCCCATGCCGCAAGATAAGTATCATTGACGCATTCCTCAGATTCTTCGTAATAGTTGAGGATATTCATAGCGATTTTCGTCAGATACTTTCCATATTTTTGTGATGTGTTTCGTATAGCATCCTCCGAACGCTGCCAAAACAAATCAATAATTGTTTGATCTGTCATATTAGATCCTCTCTTCAACCTTAAATTAGACGGTACAGAGACAAGCCTTTTGCCTCTGCACCGTCTTTGCTGTTCTTAATATGCGATGATATGAATGCGGGATGCAGTGACTTCGGAAGCAGTGGGGTCATCCTCGGTATGTCCCTGAATATGATAGCCCTCTGACAAAATGGCATTTTCAACGATACCGCTCGCGATGGAAAAAACGGTATCATCAGTAATAAGGATTACCTGACCATTGTCCAATGTAATGTGGTCATCTTCGATCGCAGCCACTTTTCCCTCGAAATTGATTACCAGCTTGCCGCCCGTCCGTACAGCTGTATTGCAATAAATTTTGTCAGCAGATACCTGCTCAGAATCAGGATCATCATCAGTATAACCTTGAATGAAGTTGCCTACAATAATTTCTTCGCTGACTGCATTGTTGGTATCCGGATCACCCGCAAAGATTGTGTCAGAAGAAATGACAATAATTTTGCCATTTTCCAGAGTGATTTCATCTCCGTTTATTGCGGTGACTGTTCCCTCAAAATTTACAACCACCTTGCTCGTTGAAGTGCCGCCTGCGTTTCCAGAACTTACTGTACCCTCGGTTGAGCATCCCACCAGAGTAAAAAGTGTCATCAGTGCTGCCATACAAATACAAACTAATTTCTTCATTTTGTTTTCCTCCATGTTTTTAATGATAAAGCTCTAAAAGAGCCTTTCACCTATAATGTAAGAAACAAAATGACTTCGTTGCGGTTCTTTGAAAATTTTTTAAAATAGTAATATTACATCCTCGTGTTGATTATTATAGCATATCGAATAATATTTTGAGATTCCTGCAAATAACAGTTTTCATCTGTTGCTCATTCATACTTTCATTTCCCCTTCCGAACAAATCGTGTCGAGGTCGCTCCCGTAAGGATTTGTATGGATGTGTACGGAGTGGAGCCCGTAAGGGAACAGAGACGATGTGAAGTGTGGGATGAAGGGGATATTAGACCCGCAGCAAAAGTTAAGCGGGGCATCGGTGTTTACTTCCTGCTGTATTAGTGTGATATGCTTTTCCCGGTTAACCTTTACAAGGATGCGACAGGGGGGGTTGGGGAACCGGTCTTAGGTTCCCCAGAATGCATAGAATATGATTAAAAATTGTTACGAAAAAAATCTCCACCTGCCCTTTTCAGGATAGATGGAGATTTTCGACATAAGTGCCTAACTTAATGACATTGTATCGCCCCAGGATAACGCTTTCAAAACCTTTTCATTCATTCAGCTGATAAAACAGTTCCTCTCCATCCCTGATCAGGAAAAAAATTTCTCCGGCCAGTCCAAAACTCCCGGCATCGCCGATCTCTTCCAGCTTTTCAAAGCTTTCATCGATCAGATAGATCGTTCCGTTCTCCCGGACCAGCGCATGGCCCCTGTAAAAATCAGTGAGTTCCTCATAAGTCTGCACCATATTTCCGTCATGATCAATATATCCCCACTGACCGTCCGCTTTCGCTTTCCAGTATTTTTCCCCATTCAGCTTAACCGAATCAAATTCTCCCAATACGCATGCCGCCTGATCGTTTTCCGCCCCCTTTGCCGCATCTATGAGCAAAACCTTCTCCAGCGCATCCGTATCCACATTGTACAATCCGATTCCTGCAACCGTTCCGTAATTGTAGCACCAGGTTCCCCTGTAAAGAATCGGAAGCATATCGCTGTACCAGACATCAAACATATAATCGCCGTAATACTCCCTGACAATCTCCTCAGGAGTAAATCCATAGCTTTTTCCTTCGCCATTCAGGCTAAGATCCTCGACTCCGGTACGTTCAACCAGATAATAGCCGCCCAGCGTTCCTCCCCTGGCCGGAAAGAACCAGGGGTTCTCTTCTGTCGCCTCCATTCGCGTCAGAGTTCCGTCCTTATGCACGCCGACAAATTCCCGATCTGCACCGCACCAGGCAATATCGCTTTCTCCAAACCCGGCAATTCCATAGTCATAATAGTTATCCCCATCGCTCTGCTGCTCATAAAGCACCGTTCCATCCAGCTTTTCTATGGACATCCGGCAGGCACCGGCTCCCCACTCATCCCGTTCCCCGGTATACTGAATCTTTCCCAGATAATTCCCATAAAGGAAGACAATCCTGTCCGCAGAAGCGATCTGTTTTCCCTCCCTGTCAAAGGCATACCAGATTCCGTTTTTGACCAATACCGTCTGCCCCAGATCATTCGGCATCATTCCCACCGAATCATATTCACAGGGCACGACCGTTTCCCCGTCGTAATTGACCAGCCCCCACAGCGAATCCGTAAGAACCATTTCCACGCCTCCGGCCGCATTGCCGAAGCTCTCCCTGTCCGCTTCCGACAGCCCGGGGATGCGCTTCAGCCGCACATATTGCTCCCCATCCTCTGCCGCTGATACTGTCGCTTCCGCTGCGGCAGCCTCTTGTGCTGATACTGTCGCTTCCGCTGCACCAGCCTCCTGCGCCGACGCTGCTGTTTGCGCTGCCTCAGCCCCTTCTACTGTCGCTTCCGCTATAGTCCGGGTCTCTGCTGCCGTTTCCTGCGGCATATTTCTTCCTATGGTTGCAGCCCCCATTGCTGCGGCTCCTGCGACGAGCACAGCACCCGCCACCGCAATTTTGACCTTCACTCCCAGGCTTAAGCCGGCTTTTGCCGCACCGTCCAGGACACCGGATGCACTGCCTAAGGCAGCCGCCGTGTCTGCCGCTGCACCGCCTGCCGCCACTGTCTCAAGCACCGTTTGCGTGACCGCAGCGGAAACCTCGCAGGCCCTGGCCTCTTCGTCCAGCACAAAGAACAGAATGGCCGCAATGCCGGTAGAATAGAGCCTGGTGCCATGCTTTTTTTCCAGTTCCAATACCCTTTCCCGAATCCTGCTTTTTCCTCTGCTCAAGTGACTTTTTACCGTATTTTCAGGAATGCCGTATGCCGCCGAAATCTCCTTTATTGACATCTGATTGAAATAAAACGCCACAATACTTTGCCGCTGTTCTTCCGACAGACTGTCAATAATTTCTCCCATCAGGCGCTGTGTCTCGCGGTTATCCATCACGTCCTCCGGCATGAGCGCTTCATCTGTCTGCTCAAGCTGTCCGAATACCGTTTCCTGCGCCTCCTCATCCAGAAGCTGATCCGGATTTTTCTTCAAATACTGGTAAATCCTGTGATGCGCGATTTTCGCGATCCAGCTTTTGACCGCCTCCCCGCTCTTTAAAGCGGGAAGGCTTTTATATACCTCCAGATAGGTATCCTGCATCACATCTTCCGCAATGGCCGCATCCTTCACACTTTTGTAAATCGTGTAATATACATATTTGCTTGTCAGATTATAAATTTCATTAAATGCTTCCTCTTTTCCCTGTTGGAAATCAAGCACCGCCTGCAAAAGGCTGTTTTTTTCTTCTGCCATATGGTCTCCTCCCATCATCCTGTATTGTATCATATCTTATGAGTGCCGCAAAGCCGGGTCTTATCCCGACCGCGCACTTTCTGCCCACTCCCCTCCTTTACTTATACAGGGTTCCGATTTGAACCAAAGGTTGCAGAAACATCAAAAGTTTTATATTTTCACTTAAAAAAAGGACCCCGGTCTCCCGGAATCCCTTTTTTTCATTTCTGACACTGCTTTAATCCTCTTCTATGTGCTCTCTTCCCTGATCGATGATCGTCCGCACATGGCCGTCCGCCAGAGAATAGAAGATCGACTTTCCTTCCCTTCTGCTCTTCACCAGCTTATTCTGCTTTAAGATTCTCAGCTGATGGGAAATCGCAGACTGCGTCATGTTCAGGGCTGCCGCCAGATCGCAGACGCACACCTCCGCCTCAAACAGCACGAACAAAATCCGGATGCGGGTGGAGTCCCCAAACACCTTGAAAAGTTCAGCCAGATCGTAGAGTTCCTCTTCTGCAGGCATTTTCTCATTGACTATCTTTAACAGTTCCTCATGAACCTCTGTGGTTTCACAGCATTCGATTTCGTTTATCGCCATTTCTCTTTCCACACCTTTCTTCCTATAAGCTGCCTTAAAGCCGCTTCACATTCAGCGTCCGAATCGCATTGAGCACCGCGATCACCATCACGCCCACATCCGCAAAAATGGCCGCCCACATGCCTGCGATTCCCAGCGCGCCCAAAATGAGGCAGACCACCTTGACCCCGATCGCGAAATAAATATTTTCATAGACGATGCGGATGCATTTTCTGGATATTCTGATCGCCTTTGCGATCTTTAACGGATCATCGTCCATCAGCACGATGTCCGCAGCCTCGATCGCCGCATCAGATCCCATCGCCCCCATGGCAATGCCGATGTCCGCCCGGGAAAGCACGGGCGCATCATTGATGCCGTCGCCCACAAAGGCCAGCTTTTCCTTTTCGCCCTTCTTCTGCAAAAGCGCTTCCACCTTTGACACCTTATCTCCGGGCAGCAGTTCGCTGTGCACCTCATCAATGCCAAGCTCTTTCGCCACCTGTTCGCCCACCTTCTTCCTGTCTCCGGTGAGCATGATGGTCTTCTTCACCCCGGCTGCCTTCAGCGCAGCAATCGCCTCTTTCGCATGGGGCTTGATCCGGTCGGAAATGAGAATATGTCCTGCATAGGCGCCGTCCACCGCCATATGCACAACCGTCCCCACACAATGGCACTCCTGACATTCCACGCCGATCCGCTTCATCAGCTTTTCATTGCCCGCTGCCACCAAAACGCCGTCCACCTTCGCAATGACGCCGTTTCCGCCAATTTCCTCCACATCCGTCACGCGTCCGGCATCCAGCGGCTTTCCATATGCCTTCTGCAGACTCCTGCTGATGGGATGAGAGGAATGGCACTCCGCCAGCGCCGCATATTCCAGCAGTTTTTCCTCCTCCATCGGAGAATGATGCACGCCGCTGACCTCAAAAACACCTTCGGTCATGGTTCCTGTTTTATCAAACACCACATATTTCGTCTGAGACAAAGTTTCCAGATAGTTGGAGCCCTTCACCAGCACGCCTGCGTTGCTGGCGCCGCCGATTCCCGCAAAGAAGCTTAACGGAATGCTGATTACCAGCGCACAGGGACAGCTAATTACAAGGAAGGTCAGCGCGCGCAGAATCCAGTCTCCCCACTCCGGTGAAAGCCCCATAAACAGCATCCGCGCAAGCGGCGGCAGGATCGCCAGCGCCACCGCGCCATAGCAGACCGCAGGGGTATAATATTTTGCAAATTTGGAAATAAAATTCTCTGATCTGGACTTTTTGGAGCTGGCATTCTCCACCAGATCCAGGATCTTCGAGACTGTGGATTCTCCAAACTCCTTCGTGGTCACAATCTTCAGCACGCCCGTCATATTGATGCAGCCGCTGATAACCTCGTCCCCGATGCCGGCATTCCTGGGGACGCTTTCACCCGTCAGAGCGCTGGTGTTCAGTGTCGTCTTTCCCTCTATGATCACACCGTCGATCGGAATTTTCTCTCCCGGCTGCACCACGATAGTCGCGCCGATCTCCACCTCATCCGGGTCCACCTGCTCAAGCTGCCCGCCTTCTCCCTCAATGTTCGCATAATCCGGGCGGATATCCATCAGCTCGCTGATATTGCGGCGGCTCTTTCCCACCGCATAGCTCTGGAACAGCTCGCCGATCTGATAAAACAGCATAACCGCCGTCCCTTCCGTATAATCCCCCAGCAGAATCGCGCCAATGGTCGCTACCGCCATCAGAAAATTCTCGTCAAAAACCTGCCTGTTTAAAATGCCCTTGCCCGCTTTGATCAGAATATCGTAGCCGATGACCAGATAAGGGATCATGTACAGAGCAAATTTCAGATAACCATCTATCGGAAGCAGTTTCAGCACAAGAATACACGCCGCCGCAACGATGATTCTTATTAACACTTTTTTCTGCTTTTTATTCATATTCAATATCCCTGCCTTTCTATCCAGCCGCCTGACAGGAAATCGCCTTCGGCACATTTGGGAAAACCCTCTGTTCTTTGTTATCCCATGTTCGCCTGACAGCAAACTTTCCTATAAGGTAAAAACGGCGGAAATACTGTCAAAAGCGCCGCAGAATCGCGGCGCTATGCTCACACCTTACAAATAAATCTCGCAGTCGTCTTCCACTTTCTTACAGTTCTTCAACACATCCTGCATGACCGCCTTCGGATCCGCACCGTCCTCAAATTCCACCGCCATCTTCAGCGTCATGAAATTTACGGTTGCATCCTTCACGCCGGCAGTCTTCTTCGCTGCATCCTCCATCTTATTCGCGCAGTTCGCACAGTCCACTTCAATCTTGTAAGTCTTCTTCATGGCATTGATCCCCTTTTTCATTTTCTCTTTCATATGAACAATTATTCATATGTTTAACCCTATTATAGCACCGCATGCTCCACTGTCAAGTTTTTTTATAAAAAATTTCAACAGTTATTCACACTGCAATCGTTCAGCCCAAGGCTAACCCGTTGCTTCACGCCTCCTCCTTCCTGCCAAGCCTGCGGTACTCCTTCGGCGTCATGTGCAGATATTTCCGAAATACCTCATGAAAAAACTGCATATCCTCATAGCCCACCGCCGCTGCCGCTTCGCCCACCGAAAGGTCGCTGCCCGATAAAAGGGCGCAGCATTTTTCCATTCTCACCTTCTGCAGATATTCCCGGAAGGTCATTCCCGTTTCCTGCTTAAACCGCCTGCTCACATAGGACAGGCTGTAATGCTGTCTGCCGCAGAACTCCTGCAGGGTAAGCTTTTCCCGGTAGGAAGCGTCCACGTACCGGATCAGCTCTGCCACCATCGTGCTTTCCGCCCGGCTCTCCCGTGGCTGCACCAGCATGCGCAGCGTCAGGATCAGAATTTCTGTGAGCCTGCATCGAAAAATCTCCATGCTTCCCAGCCGCTTTTGGCGGTATTCCTCCACCATTCCAACAAGCAGCTGCTCCACCCGGCCATCCTCATCGTGAAACACCCGCCCTGCCCAATCCTCCCCCAAGGCCATTCTGTAATACCGGATCAGACAGCCCTGCAGCAGCGCCTCCAGGCTTCGGCAATAGCGCAGGGTTTCATCGATCACCTCCGGCAGAAAAAGGCAGTTAATCAACGTAAAATCCCTGCAGTTTTCATAGCGGTGAACACTTCCGTAATCCATGATGAAATAATCCCCGGCCCTCAGTCTGCCGCCGCGTCCGTTCAGAACGTGATCCGCACTGCCTCCGGTCACATAGGCGAGTTCGAAAAAATGATGGTCATGGCTTCCGATATCGCTCTGCTCAAAATTCATCATCACCAGCTTTTCCGAATCGTTGGCCGCTATCTGATAAATTTCCATCGTATTTTCCTTTGACATAGGTAAAAAACACCCCATTTTCTCGGCAAAAACCCGGCTCTTTTTTCAGCTTACAATCTGCTATGATAAAAGTCAAGCAGGTGATCGTGCAATAATCTATATATCAACAGGAGGGATTACAGTTATGGAATGGAATGCAAAATGGATCAGGCCATCAGCGGACTATGGGGATGTCTGCCCCGTTTTCCGCAAGAATTTCACATGCAGCAAACAGGTACAGAGCGCCAGTCTGGCAATTACTGCCATAGGCGTTTATGAAGCGCAGCTCAACGGAGAGAGAGTCGGTAAATTCATTCTGGCTCCCGGCTGGACCACCTATGAAAAGAGGCTTCAGGTCCAGACCTACGATGTCACCGGACTCTTAAAGGAGGAAAACGAGCTGAGCGTCACTGTCGGCAAAGGCTGGTACCGCAGCCCCCTTCCGGGCTGGATCTGGCCTGAGCGCATGGAAATGCTCGCAGGGCTTTCCGCCGGCATGACCGCACAGCTTTCTCTCAAATTTACAGACGGCACCACAGAGACTGTCTTTTCCGACGAGAGCTGGCAGAGCGCCCAAAGCCCGGTACGCTTCTCGGAAATCTATGACGGGGAAGAATATGATGCTGCGTTTGCTCCCTCGGACTGGAGCCGGACGGAAGCTTTTGACGGCCCTTCCCATACGCTGATTCCCCAGCAGGGCGCAGAGGTGTATGAGCAGGAGCGGCTGGCAGCAGCGCGGATTTTCACCGCCCCCAATAAAGAAATCATCGTGGACTTCGGCCAGGAAGTCACCGGATATGTGGAAATTTCCCTGACCGCAAATACGGGAGAGACCGTAGAACTCTCCCACGCAGAGGTGCTGGACAGGGACGGTAACTTCTATAATGCCAACTACAGGGGTGCAAAAGCCAAATACCTCTATCACTGCAGGGACGGCAAACAGAGCTATAAACCGAAGCTGACCTTTTTCGGCTTCCGCTATGTCCGCATCGACCGTTTTCCCGGCGGCGCAAAGAACGCAAAGCCGGAAAATTTCACCGCCGTCGTTGTGCACTCCGATATGCAGCGCACCGGAAGGCTTTCCTGCTCCGATCCGCTCTTAAACAAGCTGTTTGAAAACATTGTATGGGGACAAAAGGGCAACTTTTTAGACGTTCCCACCGATTGTCCCCAGCGGGATGAGCGGCTGGGCTGGACCGGTGATGCCCAGGCCTTTATCCGTACCGCCTGCTTAAACTATGACGTGGAGAAATTTTTCACCAAATGGCTGGCGGACATGGCCGCAGAACAGCCCGAAGACGGCATGATCGGCCACGTGGTTCCCAACATTTTAAACAACAATGACGCAAGCGCTGCCTGGGGCGATGCTGCGGTAATCTGTCCCTGGGCACTCTATCTCGCCTATGGCAATCCGGAAATCTTAAAAGCGCAGTATGAATGTATGAAAAAATGGGTGTCCTATATCACCACCCATACTACCACACCCTGTCTCTGGACCGGCGGCACCCACTACGGTGACTGGCTGGGTCTGGATGCCCCTGTGGGAAGCTACAAAGGCTCCACCCGCGAGGATTTCATCGCCTCCGCCTTTTATGCGAACGCCGTGCAGCTTTTGTGCAAAGCCGGAAAGGTACTGGGACAGGACATTTCCGAATACGCTGCGCTCTATGAAAAAATCGTGGAAGCCTTCCGCAGAGCCTATCCGGTTTACACGACACAGACCGAATGCGTGCTGGCGGCCCACTTCAGGCTCGCGCCCGACCCTCAGGCGGCAGCCGACCAGTTCGCTTCCCTGATCCGTGACTGCGGCACAAAGCTTCAGACAGGCTTCGTGGGAACGCCCTACCTGCTTCATGTGCTTTCCGATTACGGCTATGCCACACTGGCCTATGACCTGCTGCTGCGCCGCCGGTATCCTTCCTGGCTCTATCCGGTCACCAAAGGCGCTACCACTGTCTGGGAGCATTGGGACGGCGTCATGGAAAACGGAGACTTCTGGAGTTCGGACATGAATTCCTTTAACCATTACGCCTACGGCGCAGTAGCGGACTGGGTTTACTGTGCGGCCGCCGGCATCAATACCGTGGAGGAATTTCCCGGCTATGAAAAGGTGAAAATCACGCCGCTTCCCGATTCCCGTCTGGACTGGCTGGAGGCCTCCCTGCAGACACGCTACGGCCTGATCCGCTCCCGCTGGGAAAAGCAGGATGACCTGTGGCGCTATGAAATTCAGACTCCGGTGGACGCTCTCATCGTCATCGACGGCAGAGAATATTCCGTTTCCCGGGGCAGCTACCTGTTTTTCGGCAGGCAGACCGCATAACCGAATCACTTCTGTATCAAACAGGCCGGCGCATAAATTCTGCGCCGGCCTGTCTTTGGGTTTTTTCTTTCTATTTTATTTATACTTCACAGCGGTTCCGTAGGCGATGCACTCCGCCGCCCCCTGCATCACGGAGGAGGAGGCGTAACGGATATTGATGACCGCATCCGCGCCCATTCCTTCCGCATCGTCCACCATCCGCTTCACCGCAATCGCGCGGGCCTCATTGAGCATCTGCGTATAATCCACGATCTCTCCGCCCACCAGCGTTTTGACCGCCGCCATAAAATCCTTTCCGAAATTCTTGGAAAACACCACGCTTCCCTTCACCATTCCCAGCGCTTCCACTTCTTTTCCCGGAATATAATCAATATTTAACAGCTGCATCCTCTTCTCCTCCTTCGATTTCTTTCATTCTCTGCAACAGCGCAATCAGCAGGCCTCCCACAAAAACAGCAGGCACCGCCAGGATAATCAGAAAGAGCGCCAGGGGCGGCGCGCCCTCCGGTTCAGTCACAAAGGCCCACAGAAGCAGCGCGTCCACAGCGGCCATCAACGTCCCGAAAACGGCGGCAGCGATGAGCGCTCCCTGTTTTTTCTGCCTTTTATCCTGCCTTTTCACATCCATAAAATGCATTCCCTCCTTCTCCAGTTTTTCCATCTCTGCAAGCCACGCGTCCGTATCCAGCTGCCCGTACTGCTCCTTCTTTTCCACCAGTCCTTCGCAGACCGCCTGTATCTTTGAAAGATTGCTGCTCTGCTCTTCCAGCGTTATCATATGACGTCTCAGCACGCTCTCCATGGTCATGCTCCGGGACTGCACCTTCCGGATCTCTTCCAGAGGAACCGCCAGCTTGCGCAGCAGCTTGATCCGTTTAAGAGTTTCCACATCCTCCTCCCGGTAATCCCGATAACCGTTTTCCAGGCTTCTCCCCGGCTGCAGCAGTCCCTCTTTTTCATAAAAACGGATATTCTTCTTAGTGATGCCCACCTGCTGTTCCACTTCCTGAATCCTCATAGATGCCTTTTATCCCTCCGCTTTCCTTTCTGCCTGACAGCAATCCTTTCAGCTTTTTGGGGCCTGCAGTCATAAAATCTCCCATTTCCATTTTGGAAATTCTTAGAAGACAAGAAGAAAATACACCTTCCACAAGGTGGAAGGTCAATACTTTTCCGAAAAAATTTTTAAAATCAACTCAAATCGTAACAGCCTTACCTTCGCCGCCCGCAAAGCTACGCTGCTACTGCAAATTCAGATGCCCAAGATAAATTTCCTCAAATCCCGGATGGCCGGCAAGATTGATGGCCCTGCAGATCTTTTTAATCTGCGCTGCCTCCTTATCGCCGCCATTTCTTCCATATAAAAAAGCTCCTGCCAGGGAGGTATTCCCCGCCGCCTCCACACGTCCTTCCAGTTCCCGGGGAAACAGGCCGATCTTTGCCGCCTTCCCCACGTCCAGAAAATATCCAAAGCCTCCAGCCAGCCAGACATGTCCGATTTCTGAAACATCGATTCCGTATTCTCCGGCCAGCACACAGATTCCCGCATAAATTGCCGCCTTAGCCATCTGTACGGCCCGGATCTGTTCCTGAGTCATATGAATCTGCTTCCAGGAGATTCCCGTCTCAAACCAGGGCTCTGCCAGCAGTCCGGTTTCATCCACAATTCCGGCCTCCATCAACTCTGCGATCACTGCGATCATATCCGTTCCCGGCGCTGCATTCCCCGGACCGCCCTCAAAGGCAGGGCCTGCCGCCGTCGCCGTACACAACAGCCTTTCCCGGTTGCCCAGCACCAGCTCTCCGTTCGTTCCAAGATCGATAAGAAGGCCCACCTCATCCCGGCGGTGCATGCCGCACGCCAAAACTCCCGCCAGAACATCCGCTCCCACAAAAGCGGACAGCCCCGGAAGAAGCGTCACCTTGTCCAACCCGATCCGGACGTGCTGTTCATCCAGCGTCACCGGAGTAAAGGGATGACGGCTAAGCCCTTCCACACTAAGTCCTGCCAGCAGATGCTCCATCACGGTATTGCCCGCAAGATAGATTCCGCAAAGCGCCCCGGGCGCTTTCGTCTGTGCCTGCTCTATGAGTATTCCAATTCCGGCTTCCAGAACCCTTTCTACGGCGCTTTTAAGTTCCTCTTTGCGCCCCTCCCGGGCCACCTGCATCCGGGAGATCACATCGCTGCCAAAACGCCGCTGGGGATTCATGGCTTTCCACACCGCCAGTATTTCCCCATCCGCCAGGCTTCTCGCCTGCATGGCAATGGTGGTGGTTCCAAGATCAACGGCAATGCACCAGCGGCTCTTCTGCTTAGTTCCATTTCCGCTTTCCCGGGTTTCATTCCCGCTTTCCCCGGCCCGCAGCTTAGCCGTCAGAGGCGCTTCCGCCACGATCTCCACCCTGGCCGGACGGACAAAGTCAGGTTCCACCAGGCAGTCCCTGTCCGCTTTATGCAGACAGGCCAGCCTCCATCCGCTGCGCAGTTCCTGTGCCGAAAAAAAGTGCCGCTCCGCAGCGGCCGGAAGCGGCGCGCCAGTCTGATAGCGTACCCGGCATCGGCCGCAGCGGCCCATCCCGCTGCATCCGCCCTCCATCAAAATATTCTGTTCTTCCAGCGCCTCCAGCAGCGTATTTTGAGGCTGCACCTTCACGGATACTGCCCTTTTTTCTTCTCCGCCTGCCAGCGGCTCTTTGTTTTCAGACAAACTGATTTCTTTCTTCATCATACTGATAGCCTATCCCAGCCAGCTTTTCTGTCACTTCGGCCCGACTGATGTCCAGATCGTCACAGCAATCCTCCAGATTTTTATAGAAATCGCGCAGTTTTAAATTCATAAAGCTCAATAACATGACCGGATCCTTCGGTATCATCTCAAACTCCTCTCTGCCGCGTATCAGGCGGCGCCGCCAAACATTCTGATAATTATTTTATCATGTCTTTTGAAAGGAAACAAGTTCCCTGAAAGGGCAGCTTCCCGAAAGGGCGGCGAAAAAAGGGGAACCGGCACTAGCGCGCCAGTTCCCCTTATTCTCTCATTCAATTCACGCCTTTTGTGCAGCCCTCAACTCATGCCCTTTGTGCAGTCAGCGCGCCGTCCTTCACTGCGATCAGAATCGTATCTCCCATCTCCACCTGATCCGCCAGAATCAGCTTCGCGGAAAGGGTCTCCACATATTTCTGAATATACCGTTTCAGAGGTCTCGCTCCATAAACCGGATCATATGCGTTCTCCACAATAAACGCTTCCGCCTCGGGCGTCAGTTCGATTGCGAGCTGTCTGTCCTCCAGACGGCGGTTCAGATCGTCGATGATCAGATGGATAATGCCGCCGATATTTTCCTTCGTCAAAGGCTTGAACAGGATCGTTTCATCCAGACGGTTCAAAAATTCCGGTCTGAAATGGTTGCGCAGATCGTTCATCACAAGCTGCTCTGCCTCCGGCTTAATCGTGCCGTCCAGGTCAATGCCGTCCAGCAGATAATTCGCGCCGATGTTGGAGGTCATGATCAGGATGGTATTCTTAAAGTCCACGGTTCTGCCCTGAGAATCGGTGATCCGCCCGTCGTCCAGCACCTGCAGAAGCACATTGAACACATCGGGATGCGCCTTTTCAATCTCATCAAACAGCACCACAGAATAAGGTTTTCTGCGCACTGCCTCAGTCAGCTGGCCGCCTTCCTCATAGCCCACATATCCGGGAGGTGCTCCGATCAGTCTGGACACAGAGTATTTCTCCATGTATTCACTCATATCGATACGAACCATGTTGTTTTCATCATCAAACAGCGATGCTGCGAGCGCTTTCGCAAGCTCGGTCTTACCCACGCCGGTAGGCCCAAGAAACAGGAAGGAACCAATGGGCTTGGTAGGGTCTTTGATGCCTGCCTTGGAACGAATGATCGCCTCCGTCACCTTGGTCACGCCCTCATCCTGTCCGATGACCCGCTTATGCAGCTCATCGTCCAGATGCAGTGTCTTATTTCTTTCACTCTCAGTCAGCTTCGCCACCGGAATGCCGGTCCAGCGGGAAATGATCCGCGCGATCTCTTCCTCCGTCACCGCCTCATGCACCAGAGACAGATCCTCCTTCTTTACCTGCTCTTCCGCAGCCTCCAGCTGTTTCTTAAGCCCCGGCAGCCTGCCATAGGACAATTCCGCAGCCTTTTCCAGATTGCCTTCCCGCTGTGCGATCTGAATCTCGTTATTGACCGCTTCAATCTCCTCACGCAGCCTGGAAAGATTCTCCACGCTCTTCTTTTCATTATCCCACTGCGCCTTACGGTTATTAAATTCCGCTTTTAACTCCGCCAACTCCTTCTGCAGGGCTTCCAGACGTTCCTTACTGAGAGTATCATCCTCCTTTTTCAGAGCGGTCTCCTCAATCTCCATCTGCATCACCTTACGCTGCAGCTCATCCAGCTCGGTGGGCATGGAATCCAGCTCCGTCTTGATCAGTGCGCAGGCCTCATCCACCAGGTCGATGGCCTTATCCGGCAGAAAACGGTCGGAAATGTAGCGATTGGAAAGCACTGCCGCACTCACCAGCGCATTGTCCATGATTTTTACACCATGATATACCTCATATCTCTCTTTTAACCCACGCAGGATAGAAATGGTATCCTCCACGGTGGGTTCATCCACCTGCACCGGCTGGAAACGGCGTTCCAGCGCCGCATCCTTCTCAATATATTTGCGGTACTCATCCAGTGTCGTGGCGCCCACGCAGTGCAGCTCGCCCCTTGCCAGCATGGGCTTTAACAGGTTGCCCGCGTCCATCGCGCCGTCCGTCTTGCCCGCGCCCACAATCGTGTGCAGCTCATCGATGAAAAGAATGATCTGACCGTCGCTCTTCTTCACCTCTTCCAGAACTGCCTTCAGACGCTCCTCAAATTCACCGCGGTACTTGGCTCCCGCCACCAGCGCGCCCATATCCAGCGAAAAAATCTTTTTATCCTTCAGGCCCTGAGGCACATCTCCGCGCACGATACGCTGTGCCAGCCCCTCCACCACGGCCGTCTTGCCGACGCCAGGCTCACCGATCAGCACCGGATTATTCTTCGTCTTTCTGGAAAGAATGCGGATCACGTTGCGGATCTCTGCATCCCGCCCGATGACCGGGTCAAGCTTCTGCGCACGTGCGCGCTCCACAAGATCCTGCCCGTATTTCTCCAGCGTATCATAGGTCGCTTCCGGATTGTCACTGGTCACCCGCTGATTGCCGCGCACTGTGGACAGCGCCTGCAGGAAACGCTCCCTGGTGATCCCATATTCCTTAAAGATCTCCTTCATCTCCCGATTGGGGTGATGGATCAGAGAAAGGAACAGGTGCTCCACAGATACGTACTCATCGCCCATCTGTTTCGCTTCATCCTCCGCTGAAATCAGCGCCTGGTTCAAATCCTTTCCTATATAAACCTGCCCGCCCTGCACTTTCACGCGCTTCTCAATCGCCTGCTTTGCCCGGTTGACAAAATGTTCCTTCTGAATCTCCATTTTCTCGATCAGCTTCAAGATCAGGCTGTCCTCTATGGTCAGAAGGCTGTACAACAAATGTTCCTGTTCGATTTCCTGATTGCCATATTCATAAGCCAGCTTCTCACAATTCTGCACGGCCTCCATGGACTTCTGCGTAAATTTGGAAATGTTCATGTGACTACCTCCCTTATATTTTGTTCTAATGGAACTATAACACCTTCCATCTAGTGCCACTATAGCACCGGTTGTTAGCCACGTCAAGGGGCGAGTGCTAATATTTTCTTAAAAATCTATAAATTGCTGGTAAAATAAGGATTTCTGCAATCCCTGTTTTTGACGAACCATGTTATTCTCCGTAAACTGTTCTTTTCTTACCTGATAAATCGACATAACGATATAAATACCTGTTGTCCTCACCTCTCTGCATTTCTCCTGTCCGCAATACTCTGCCCTTATTATCCGTTCTCTTTTTAGCTGCCATATTGCACCGCCTTTCACTGTTCCCGCTTTATCTGGTTGCTTTTCTCAGTTCGTACCCGATAAGGGTAATACCGCGCGAAATACCAGGAGAATACTTTATATAGCCCAGCCCCTCCAAAGTCATAAGATGTTCAAAAGCTGCCGCTTTAGATTTTAAGCTGACCGCTTTTGCAATCTCTGCGACTGTTGGCGGATACAGGTGCTCTTTGGTAAACTGAACAATAAATTCATAAATGTAAAATTGCCGTTCTGTCATCCGCCGCCCCCTGCTGCCGTACCAGTTTTTTATCATCAAACCACTAAATTCTGTCGCCATCGCATCCGGGCTTCGGATGCGGCATATATGCTGAACCGATTCTGGTAATAACTCCGTTGCTTGCGGCCACTGCGAACTGCATTGTCACTGTCTGCATTTTTGTAATCCTTCACCAAAGAAGAGCGTACATTTTCCTTGCGCCCTGCCGCCGGATGTGTTATATTTAAGACATAAAAGGAGCAACCGTCCACAAGGGTTGACCGATAAAAAGATGACAGAAACGCCACCCGATACCGCCAAGTATACAAGGGTGGTTTTTCTGTGCCTATTTCCAGGACTTCAAAACGCTTACTGACTGATCATCATGATAAAGGTCAGCAATGCAAGAATGAACATTCCAAAAGCCATAAGGTCTTTGAAGTCAAATTTCATCCGCACCACCTCCCATCTTATGTAATGAGAAGTCAACACCTTGCAGTGACACGATTGCTCCATGAACGAATCATATCACATGCACTTTTACTGGTCAATTAAAAATCTCTTTGCTTTAAAGCCTGTTATCCGGTTAAATTCTCCTCCCCTATAGTTTCCCAGCCTAAAGCATTTTAGTTTTGTTTTCTCCACATAGGCGGGGAGTTTTTGCCGTAAAATCGATTTTAACGCTCTATGCGTACATCAACAGTTCCCTGTAATCTTATCCGAACCCACATAATAACTATGGATGCCGAGAAGTCACGTTCCCGCACAAAATCCGCATCCTGTTTTTCCGTGAAATCTTTTAATTCTGCAACACCTTCCCTAATCGTAAACAGCGCTGTTTCTCCAAGTGGCCCGTAATTGCATTTTTCATGAGATAAATAACGGACATTCTTTTCCTGCGTCTGCCCGGCAATCATAGCGCTCCGGGCTATGTCCCAAACATCTGCACTGTCTGCGATCCGGTTTCTGCCGTAAGTTCCCTGCCGTTTATTTGTATGCACCACGATCAGAAAACCCGTCCCGCACTCCTCGCCCAAACCAATTAAGGGATTAAGACAGTTCCGCATTGCATTACGCTGTCCCATTTGAATATCCGGCGGGATAAAAGCCTGAATCGGATCAAATACGACAAGAGCGGGTCTCGCTTCTCTTATTAGGTTTTTCAGCAAATTACTATTGAATTTAATCTGTGAAAACCTTTCATCTCTCAAGCTGGCAGAAAAAATATTTTCCAAATTCGCACCAGCCTTCCGTAGCCTCGCCCTCAACGTGTACTCTGAAGAATCCTCTGTTTTCTCTTCATTTTTCAAAATTACCCCTCCGCCTTATGGCGCATATCCTGCCCCCATTAAGATTTTCTCTTGATCCGCTTTACATCCAGTCAGTCCGCACAGAATATCCAAGCGATGGTTGACTACCTGTAACCTTTCTACTGCGCGACGCTGCTGTTCCGAATATGGCGAAAATACTTTATTTTCAAGCGCTGATTCCCATAACCGCCCATCAAAATGCAAATCATCAATCATTTTCAAACGGGCATCGTTAAACCGCTGTTCTCGCGCCTGCTGCCTCTGTCGTTCCTTCTTCCGTCGTTCGATTTCTTCATGCTTGTCTGTACTAGCTGATAAGGAAATCGGTAAGGAAAACGCCTCGATTAGATATTGACAAGCCTCCCAGTTGTTCACACCCAATACGGCGGCCGTGAATTGGATGAGGTCGCCGCCGCAAGCCGCGCCGAAATCATAGTATGAACTGCGATATAGCTTGCATAATGGCGTCCTTTCTTCACGAAACGGGCTGTGAATGAATTGCGCTCTGTTAGCTTTGAAGCCCAAATGCTCCGCGACTTCCTGCATGGTCAGCGATTCTTTAATCTCATTAAACACCTCACTCATCTTATCCTCTCCTCTCCATTTCCTCCAACAACGCCCTCGCGCCGTCCAGCGCACCAAGCGTTTTGTTCCCTCGATTCTCTAAAGCCTGAATAAAAGCCCGGATCTCTGCGGGAGTCTCTGGGCGGTAGTATCCGCCCGGCGGTTGTGTGCTGCTCAAAATCACTTTTCTTTCAAAATTTCATAGACCACAGTTTCACCTCATTAGATTACTCGCCGGATAGGACATCCATATATCGGTCAAGAATTGTGAAGTTTACCCGAACGCTCTTGCCAATCTTAATAATCGCCCTTGCATCTTCCGCAATTTTGCGCATGGAATTTCTTCCAAATCCATAGCGCAAACCGGCTTGTTCTAACGTTCCGCTTTTCTGCTCAAAATCATCATTTTTCATTAAAACCCGCATTATACTTTCCTTTCTGATTAAAATGTTTAACTTTGTCCTTACAGATATTATTGTACAATGATAAAATATATTTGTCGGTAATCACAAATAATTATTTTTATAAATTTTTATGGGAGTTTTGTTTATAATGGAATACAATGGATTTGATTATGTTGCAATCGGAGACCGAATAAGAAATAATCGCAAGAGGTTGAAACTCTCACAAGAGAAATTATTAGAAGTTTTGGAAAATAAGCCACATTTTGGCAGAAACACCCTTTCTGATCTCGAAAACGGAAAGCCGGAAGCATTTGCGGCAGTAAATCTTGCTCAATTAAACGCGCTATGCGAATTATTCGGATGCAGCATCGGACATCTGCTAGGTGAATATGACAACAAATCTGCGGATTCGCAACTTGTTCATGATTTTACTGGACTTTCAGAGAACGCCATAGATTATTTACATGACAAATCACGATCTCCAAAATATTTAGAAGTTTTAAATATACTTCTCAACCCCGGTAATTTCGATAATGCGCTTTTTCATATCAGTGAATACATGAAAGCTGTACATCAATATGAAGGGTTATTCCAGATACGCCGAAAAAGACAACATAAAATATTACTTGAAAGTGTTCAAGAATATGGAGATTTGCGCTCTTACAACTACCCATACAATGATTCTTTGGATACTCAAATAAAGCGAGCAGAAGAACAAAGAGATATAGAAGAATTGAGAATCAACGATTACTTTCGCTTTATCATTCAGCAAGTTAGAGATATTGCCAAAAAAGGAAACAGCAATATGCCTGATAACAATGCGTTATAGAGTTCATTTTAAAGCCCTTGCCTACTTGACAGGGGCTATTTTGTTCTGTACCTTTTTATGTACCATTTATAGGAACAATAAATAATAATGATAAACAAACTACTTAAGCAAAATTCTGAAAAAGTACTGATTTTAAGCCGTTCGCAGACGATAGCGAATAATGATAAACTTAACAATGTAATAACAAGAGGTGAGCACTAATTTTATACTTTGTTTAGAAATCCACGCTCTATTTGCCAAGCAGGCAAATCACAAGGAAGAGGACACAGTACACGCCTCCGGCAAGAGCGTAGGAGTCCACTCCCATTATCTCAAACAGCCACATGGAAAATCCCACTCCTATCAGCACAAAAAAACCGTAGATTTTCCGGCTGCTCTTATCCTCCGCATTGCGGATATAAAAATAGATGGAGATCGCCGCAAGGGATACGATCGCGCCAACCGCCAAAGAGCCTCCCATATTTGCACGTCCGGACATTTTTACAAGGACAGTCACCACAGCCGTCACGATTCCGCCGATCCACAGGGATATTCTGTCCTGCCGCCGGTTCTCCCGGTTCATCTCTACCGCGCCGCTCATCATCTCCGTCACTTCGCGCTCAGATATTTTTTCTTGTTCCATATCCGATCTTCGGGAACGCATCAGCTCAAGCACCGATATGTCTAAAGCCTTTGCCAGCGGTTCCAGCGTATTGATGTCCGGAAATCCGATTCCTCTTTCCCACCGGCTGACCGCTTTGTCTGTAACCCCTATTATTTTTGCCAGGTCAGCCTGCGTCATATTCTTCTCTTTTCTGATTCCGGCTATGAACTGCCCGAATATCTCTGCGTCCACGTCCCTTCCTCCTTCCTTTTTCCAACAAGCTTAAAGGAAGCTGCCGGATTAGGTCAACCGACGAAGCGTTTACAGGCCCTCTCTACGGATCGTATACCCGCATTAGCCTTCATCCGTCCACATGAACATCGACAATTTCAAAATACCGGTCATACTGATCCGTCCCCAAAAGCAGCGCGATCGGATCCAGGTTCAGCGTATTGAGCCCGCTTTTTTGAATGTCCCGGTATGGAATCTCACATAAAAGGCTGACGCCGATGATTTTTTCTGCATTCACACCGGAAAGCCTTTCCCGCAGCGCTTCATCCAAAACCCGAAACGTCTTTGACCACGCTGTGCCGTCCCCCTCAATCCGGATGGTCAGATAACCCGTTCCAGCATCCTCATAATAACACTCCCCCAGACAGACCACCGTTGAAAATGCCTGATAGCCTTTCCTAAAAAGCCTGACGCCAAGCAGGATGCCGCAGCCCAGCACGAGAACAAGGACGATCAGAATGCAAAGGTTGATCCTGTTTTTCTTTTGTTTCATTTGCCCTACCCTCCATCCAATATGACCGCAAACAGCTTACCGCAGCTGATCCAGCACTCCTTCCAGCACCGTAAAGTACTCTGCAAACGTTTTTTTGCAGCAGGAGGGATTGAGAATGCGCACGCCCTCCACCCGAAGTCCGGTGAGCGCAAAGGACATTGCCACCCTGTGATCCTCATAGGTCTCTATCTCGCAGCCCTGTATGCTCCCGGGATATATCGTCACCCCGTCAGACGCCTCCTCTGCCTTGATGCCCAGCGCCGTCAGATTATGGACAATGGCCTTAATTCTGTCACATTCCTGCAGCCGGATATGGGCGATTCCCGTTATGGTGACCGGCGCGTCCGCAAAGGGCGCAATCGCCGCCAGAGTGAGCGCCTGATCGGAAAAAGCGGACATATCGACGGTAAAACCGCCTTTTAGCTTTCCATTCTCCGGCCCGGTCACAACCGCATCTTCCGCTATCCGGCAGCCCATTTTTTCAAGCACCCGCAAAAATTCCACATCCCCCTGGAGCATGCGGCCGCTTACGCCCTTCACGGAAACCTTTGCTCCGAGCACCGCAGCCAGCGCATAAAAATAAGCCGCAGCCGACATGTCCGGCTCCACCTCATATTCCAGCGCCTCATAGCGGCCCTCTCCCGAAAACTGATAGGCGATCTGCCCGTCTTTCTCCTGTTTCTTTACGGATATTCCAAAGCTTTCCATCATTTTCGCCGTCAGATCCACATAGCTGAGTCCATGCGTGCCTACAACGCTTATCCGGGCCTTTTTTCCAAGGGTTCCCACCGCAATGAGCAGGGCACTGAGAAACTGGGAGCTTTTATCTATATTTACCGTAAAACGGTCGGGAATGAGAGCCCGCCCCTTCGCACCGACAATGTGCAGTGGAAAATGCCCCTCCTCTTCCATACATTCCACCCCGGCGCCTGCATTTCTGAGCGCGTCAATCAACGGCTGCATCGGGCGCTTTTTCATCTGTTCGGAAGAATTTACCCGATACTCCCCATCCGAAAATGCCAGCATTGCCACCAGAAATCTGGCAGCCGTTCCCGCGCTGCCCACATAAATCTCTGCTTCTTTATTGGGAATATCACCGCCGAATCCCGTAATTGTTATGTCGTTGCCAAGCCCTTCTCCGGGAACCTCCTTCACAGGAAAGCCCAGAGTCTTAAGACATTCCAGGAAATGCCTCGCATCATCGCTGGTAAGGCACCCCTTAAGCGTGCTGGTACCGTTCGCCATGGCCGCCAGCAGCAGGGCCCTGTTTGTAATGGACTTTGAGCCGGGCACAGCGGCCTCTGCCACAATATTTTTATTTATATTTTTCGGACATTTCACCTCATAGATATCTTTATGCATAATCAACCTCCTGTGTTTCGGTCGGAACCTTCGCAACCGCTTCGCTTGTTGCGAAGTAGCGCGTAAGAACCCCCTTTCAGGGTGTTCTTACGCTTCATTATACTACAATCCGCTTTTTTTGGAAACGAATCCGGCGTCTTTTTTCCATGTGCTGTCGCGAAAAACAGTGGTGCGCGAAAGAGGGCGGCTGCCTCCCGATCTTTCTGGGATTCATCCGCCCTCTTTTCTATTTTTGCTGCTTATGATAAATACAGCCCAGGCTGTTACATCATTCCGTCCCTGAGCACCTCATGGTCGCGCAGCACTTTTTCAATCACAGTTCCTTTAATCACATGCAGCAGCGGCTTTTTCAGCGCGTTTAAGGGACCGGGAAGCTCGATTTCCAGAGGAGATTTGCCGTCCATCAATTTTACGCTGCTGTCCAAAAGCTCGCGGATGTCATAGACGCTGCCCCATACCTCAGGCACGCCCCTGTCCACGCCCAGCAGTCCGTAAACCGCTTCCATCGCGGTTCTTACGGAATACTCTGTCGTGAATACGGTATCTCTGGGAGTTTCGGTAAACTGTCCCAGGAATGCGAAGTTCACACAGCCGTCCGGGATGACATCAGGTCTGTCGCCCTTTGCTCTGGGCATGAAGAACGCCGTGATATAAGGCATCATGGTGGGAACGCATACCGCACTGTTTTCCGCCAGATCTTCGATCTGATCTGTGGGAACACCCAGATGATACAGCCATTCCTCGGTAATCTCCTTACCGGTACATTCCTTCATGGGTTTTTTGATGAAATCGCCGGGTACATCGGTGAACAGTCCGTATACCCATACGCATACCTTATCCCTATCCTGCTCTTTAAACTGTCCCTGTCTGTTGATGGTCCAGCTCAGCAGCCAGCTGGAATCCTGGCAGCTCACGATACCGCCGGTAACGACCTTTCCGGTTCTGGGATCGCGTTTGCAGATGTTTGTGATATAGGGGATGATCTTGTCATCCAGTGTGGTGACCGTCGCGGATTCCCAGTTGGTTTTTGCCACATCGGAGCAGAATTTTTCCGGGTGTCCGAAGGAAGGATCCTGCTTTGCAATATTTTTCCACAGGCTCCAGCAGCCGCTGGTCCGCACTTCCGCATCCCCGTTGGGCGCATGGTTCTGGTCGCCGTATACCGTACCTTCCGTGCAGCTTCCGTTGGTAACGAACACGAGATCATTTTCCGTGAGCATGATTCCCTTTTCCACGCCCCTGACCTTGCATTCAATGGTCTTGGCCACCTTTTTGCCGTTTTCAATTTCAAAAATGACATTTGTCACTTCCGTATTGAACTGGAAGTCAACGCCCGCCGCTTCCAGATATTTCTGCATGGGCAGGATCAGGGATTCATACTGATTGTACTTGGTGAACTTCAGCGCGCTGAAATCCGGAAGGCCCGCGATGTGGTGGATGAATCTCTGGAAGTAGAGCTTCATCTCCAATGCGCTGTGCCAGTTTTCAAAAGCGAACATGGTTCTCCAGTATAACCAGAAGGTGGAATCGAACACTTCCTCATCGAATACATCCTCAATGGTCTTGTCATACAGATCCTCATCCTTTGTCATGAACAGCTTCATGATTTCCATGCAGCCTTTCTGGCTCAGATTAAACTTGCCGTCCGTATGAGCGTCCTCTCCGCGGTTTTTCGTCGCACGGCACAGGGAATAGTTGGGATCTTCCTTGTTCAGCCAATAATACTCATCCAGAACGGACACGCCCGGCGTTTCCAGGGAAGGAATGCTGCGGAACAGATCCCACAGACATTCGAAGTGATTTTCCATCTCACGTCCGCCGCGCATCACGTAGCCTCTGGTGGGGTCGAAAATGCCGTCGCATGCGCCGCCCGCAATGTCCATCGCCTCCAAAATGTGAATATGGGAGCCGGGCATCTGCCCGTCACGGACCAGGAAGCACGCTGCCGCCAGACAAGCCAGACCGCTGCCTACCAGATAAGCGTTTTTCTCATCCACGCCTTCCGGCTTCTTCGGTCTTGCAAACGCCTCATAATTGCCGTTTGTATAGTAGATACCTTTGCTGTTTTTCTCGTGTTTGCCTCTCTCTGTGTTGCGGTATTCCTGCTTAGCCGCCGCTTCCGCTGCCTTCTTTTCCGTTTTCACTTCCGCTTTTTTGTGCTTTTTTGCCGCCAATACCGCTGTAGCTGCTGTGGCCGCGACTGCTGCCGCACCGATTCCGAGATTCTTTTTTTCCATTATGATTACCGCCTTTCTTTTATTCCCGCCGCTTCCGGCGGATCTGTGATTCATCTTATGCCTTTATTTTATCCGCAAAAAAATAAAATTCTATTTACAAAACGGGCGGAATGATAAAAAACTTATCATTCCGCCCGTTTTGATAAAAGAAAAGCGCATCCTTTTTTCAAATATCGGTCAGCCCTGACGGCTTCTGACTCCTTTGTAATATTCCGTAGGGCTTTTTCCCGGTCTCCTCCTGATCCAGGAAGGCTCCCTTACTATTTTATGCCTTTTTTACATTTTCAAAATTGTGAATCGAATTTGCAATATTCCCGCGAAGCGTGACGCTCATCTTTTCCACGATTTCCTTATAGTCATCCTTCATCCCGCGGTCGATCCAGTTCAGCATAATTCCGACGAAACCGTATTTATAAAATTCCGCAATAAAGGCCCTGTTCTCATCCGCCAGATCGATCCCTGCGCATTTTTCATCCACCACCCCTGCAATCAGCTCATAAGTGAGCTTATACAGATAGCTTTCGATCTTCTCCCGGCTGACAGCGCTGTATACATTCAGGATGAACGGCTTATTCTCCATCACAGCCTCAAACACCTGCGTCATCCCCTCCTGCCAGGTGTCATAGGTTTTCTTTCCCTGCAGCGCCTTCTTCCCGTCCTCCACGCACACCCATTCCACCAGATCATAAATATCCTTAAAGTGGTAGTAAAAGGACATCCGGCTGATTCCGCAGTCCGTCGTCAGATCATTGATCGTGATCTTATCTATCTTTTTATGAAGCAAAAGTCTTTTCAAAGATGCTTCCAGCGCAAGCTTGGTCGTGTTAGACATCCTGTCACCTTATGATACCTTTCCGGGATCGGCCATGAAGCTGTGCCGCCCAAATACAAATTAAATTGTAGCATAAGCCCTGATCAATGTAAACGAATTAATCAGGCATTTGCCAAAGGTACCTCCTGCCAAAAGGCTGTGCTTCATGGGCGGGGCCGTTTCATAACGCCACATGAAAAACGCTGATTTCAGCCGGATTCATGTCCCGGTATCGTGTTGTTCATATATACATTGTTTTCCAGCTGTTCCATCCCCGAAATTTCCAGGTGCTGCGGGAACGTATTTTCATCATCGGGAAATACAAAGGTCAGCGTCAGGTTTTCTCCCTGATAAACAGCTTTGGAAGTTCCGGCGCTGATCATCGCCGTGCTGGCAGGCACTAAATTTTTTGTTTCGCCGGTTGCCATTACTTTTTCATCGATGACGAAATCAAAAGCAGTATCCGTGACATTGCTGATCGTAATCTCACAGTAGATCAGCGGCGATTCCTCCTGCGGCATGCTCACATACTGATAGAATCTTTCATCAAAATAAAGACCCTCGTATATTTTGGTGCCTGCCGCCTTCGCGGTTTCCTCCGGCAGGGCTGCCGCCGTTTCCGCCGGCGCAGCTACAGATGCTTCCGGCTCCTTAGCCGGCGATGTTTCCGAGACTTTCGATGGCACAGCTTCGGAAACCTCTGGCAAAGCGGTGCTTTCCGCTGTCCGTTCCGGACTGGCGGCGTCTGCGTCCGTCTGCTCCGATATGCCGTGTCCGCAGCCGGACATCAGCGCCATCATCATGAAACCGAACAGACATCCTTTCACAATAACAGATTTGGTAAACATTTTCATTCCTCCTTGTTTGTCAGTACCGGATTCTATTATCCTCCTGACCTTCATAATTGCAATCCCTTTTGCATGAAACGACACTTTTTGATTCAATCTGGTCAGTCAGATTTCCCGAAATCGGATAAAAAATGTCTTTTCATGCTATTTGAGTGTATTTTTTCAATTACTTATTATATACTGTAGGAAATGTGCGAGAGGTGACTGCAATGCGTATACTGATTTGTGACGATGACGCTCTGGTCGTTGCACAGCTTCAAAACTACATAAAAGCCTATTTTGAAAAAGCCCGTTTGAAATGTCCCAGACTGGCCTGCTTTTCCAGTGGTGAAGCGCTTCTGGAGGACAAGGGCGACAAAGATTTGTTATTTCTTGATATAGAAATGCCCGGAATAAACGGGATATACGTCGGAAATGAGTTAAAAAAAGAAAACGATAAAATCATAATCTTTATCGTCACCTCTTATTCCGAATATCTTGATGAGGCAATGCGTTTTCATGTATTTCGCTATCTGTCCAAGCCTTTGGATCAACAACGCTTTTTCCGCAATATGAGAGATGCTGTTGACCTGTATCATACTATGACGGTGAAGATTCCTGTGGAAACAAAAACAGGAATCCACACGTTTTTGTCCTCGTCAATTATCTCGGTGGAAGCACAGGGAAGAAAGGTAATTGTACATACCACCTCGCGTGATTTTGAATCCGTCCATAATATGCACTACTGGATGACACTGCTGCCGCAAAACTGCTTTTTTCAGACGCACCGCAGTTTTATTGTTAATTTTGAACACATTTCTGATTTTGACCACTCTCTTGTGCATCTGGCAGGGAACCGGTTTCAGGCCTATCTGACAAAAAGAAAATACAGCGCATTCAAAGAAGCCTATCTTCTTTATCTGGAAAGTGTGAGATAAAATAGATGGACATATATAAGGAACAATATGAAAAATACGATTTGTTATTTCTTTATTTTTCTTGTGGAAGCAATCATACTTTGGAAATACGCCTCCCATTATTTTACTCCAAAATATAAAACTGCGATAAGAGCCGCTGTGCTGTGCGGGCTTTACTCTGTTCTGCTGGCCGCCGCATTATTTGAGTCAAAATGGCTGAATATAATTTTATATTTTGCTGCCGACTTTTTATTTCTGTTCACGCAGTACCGTTTAAGCTGGTACTCTGCATTTTTTCATTCCTCTGTACTGACAACAATCATGATGACCTGTGAGTTGATGATGTACTATATCATCATGTTTTTTATGCCGCATTACTTTTCCAAAAACGGGATTCATAATCTCACTGTCTTTACAATATGTTCCAAACTGATATTTCTTACTGTTGTTTCCATTCTTTTGCACTTATGTTTTTTAAAAGAGCAGCAAGGCCATGGCGGCCGGCATGATAAAGCGGTGTTCTTTTTAATATTGATTCCCATAACCTCTGTTTTTGTGATGCTTACCTTTATCAAAATCAGTGACTCCTGCATTCTCTCTCCGGCCCTGAACTGGATGCTGACACTCAGTACCGTTTTTTTGCTGGCGATCAATCTGCTGGTGTTCGGTGTCAATCAATATAACCAGAAAAAAAATCTGGAATTTACGGAAATGCAGTTATTACTCCAAAAAGAAGCTGATTTGGCCCAATATTATGAAATGATGCTTTTGCAGAATGAAAATCAAAGCATTTTAATTCACGACATCAAAAAGCATCTGCAATCCCTGGATATACTGAACCGAAAAAATGAACGCGACAGAATCGATGCGTATATACATCAGCTGATGAACTCCTCCACTTTAAAAGAAGTATCCCGGTTATGTGATAATGAAATGCTGAATATGATCCTGTCCCGATACCAGCGGCAGTGTATTGACAGGCACATTGCGTTTCATGCCGACATTCGAAAAGGGACAATGAATTTTATTGCGGATTCCGATATTACATCCCTGTTCTGCAACCTGCTGGACAATGCAATAGAAGCATCCGGCTGCATTCCTGACTCATTTATTGAACTAAACATAAGTAAACGTGAGAAAACACCGTTTATCGTAATCACCGTTATAAATTCCAGCAGAAAAAATCCTTTTTCTGAACAAACACACTATTTAGCTTCTCATAAACCCGATAAATCCAGACATGGATTTGGCCTGAAAAGTATTCGCAGAACAGTCAGTAAATATCATGGCGATATGCAGATGTATTACAATTCTGACTCACTGACCTTCCACACCATCATTACATTAAAGCAACCGGTGTAGTGTCCGGCAAAGAACGGCAGGTTCCCCACACAGCACAAAACCAGCGTCATTCCTGGCGCTGGTTCCTTTTTTCCATATTCTGCTTTTCCTTATAAACAATGCGCCCGATACTCTTCTCAGACAGGAAATAACGCTCCGCCAACTCCTGCTTGGAAATGCCCTCCAGATATGCCTGCAGGATCTCCTGATCCCGCTTTTTCAGCAGCTGCCGGGTGTCCGTCTGTTCTCCCCAGGCCTTCCGGTTCTCTTCCTTTCGGGGAATGTAAAGATATTCCCCATCCACGTAATCCTGTATCTGCGCAATGATTTCCGACGGTAAAATATCCTCCGCCCTCTTATAGCCCATTGTGCCCTCCTGAAAATGTTTCATTTTCCGTTCAAGGAAAATGCTGTTTTATCAACATGCTTCACTTTTTCAGTAGCGCGTCCGTTTGCTTTACGACCGCGCAAAGCAATGGCTATGGCAAATATCAGCTTTGTTGTGCGGATGCCCTGCGGTCATCCGTTCTCCAACACTCTCTTTTGTAAAATCTGCAATAGCCCCTGCTATGCAGCGATTCCATACCTACATCTGGTCATATCAGTTGATTTCCTTTCTCTCATCTTTTTTGCACGTCTGTGTCATCCTGACAATCATACTACATGATGCTACCGTTCCTCAACCCCAAATTTCTTACAGAAAAGAAAGTGAGCGGTCAGCGCCCGCAGACTGCTCTGCATGCGGACGCCGCCGCTGTCTCTCTCCGGCCTGTCAGCCCTCCCCATATACCCGTATCTTTGTTATTTTTCGGGCGGCATCCTGCTCAATTTCCAGCTTCCCCTCTTTTAACACCCGCTTCACCTGACTTCTGGTCAGCTGCAAAAGATCCGCCGCCAACCTCTCTGTCCTGATTTTGATGTCATAAGGATTATGAACGGTCAGACACGTCCCGGCCACAAAATCCGGTTCACCGTCCGGCCCCATGTCCGTTCCCGGCAAAACGCAGCCTGCCGTGTCACCGCATTCTTCCCCCTGCCGCTCCTCTGGCCGGAGCTGCTCATACTCCACTTGCAGGCTGTCCCAGTCGATCTCGGCCCGGCATTTTGCCAACGCAGCCCGGTTTAACCCGTAATGCATTGCAGCTGCCCCATCATTTTTCAGAAAACTCTCGTATTCTGACGGTTCTATCCCGCCTGCCCTCACTCTCTCGTAAATCGGCAGGTTATAGGTATGACGGCACTTCGGGCATTGATAAATCAGCCATACATCCAGCTGGCTTTTGTTGGCATTTACCCTGAAATTTCCGGTGCTGCCATAGGACATTTTCCGTCCGCAGCCGGAACAGTTCCGGATAATCTTAAAAGGCTCCCGGGGCATGATCCCGTATTCCTTTTTCATACAGCGACTCATTTTACTTCTCCTTTGCCGCGCAGACGAATCCAAAATACTGCGCTATACAAAGGCTATTACAGGAACCTGCCCTTTTTCCACCTAATGTTTGGTTCAGAAAGGAGAACGGGAACCGGTCAGGATTATTTCGCTGATGCAAAACTTCGTGCTGGCCGTCACGATGGAAAAGATGTGCTCTCCCTTTTCCAGCTGAAGCGATGAAAGCTCTATCCATTGAA